>OAWZ01000017.1_pt1 | contig 181870 bp, 138 predicted proteins | sample 1477091 | NCBI WGS metagenome assembly OAWZ01 (sample SAMEA2580282, study PRJEB22360) | human gut metagenome | biome: human gut; feature: human-associated habitat; material: faeces | place: Denmark | collected 2008/2010
GCCGATGGTACTGCGTCACAGTGGGAGAGTAGGTAGCTGCCGTTTTTGATTGAAGCCTCCGGACTTGAAGAAGTTCTGGAGGCTTTTTTTTGTATCCACGTGTGAATTTACATCCACGTGTGGCTGGCTCCGCCGTTTCCCCGGGCCTGCCCGGCTGGCTCCGCCATGCCTTCTCCGGCGGGAAGCAACCCCGGAAGTTTTGCCCTGTAGCGGGCAATGTTCATGTCTATGTCATAAAGTGAGTTTAATTTGTGTCAATTCAATTGGGCCTCTATATCTAAAGTGATCTATAACTTTGGAGATACACTTCTATAGAGATACTTGTAGATGTATATCTTCCTATAAACTGTTACTCTAAAAATAGAATAAATAAAAAATCGTAGTTTATATTATGAAAAAACTTTCATTTTTATTTTGTGTTTAGAAAATAATCTCTACCTTTGCAACGTTTTAGATAAAATAAGAGATAAACAATGAACCAAGGATTTATACATATTTTGCTATGCGGCATTATTATTCTACTGGCAAAGTCAGCAGGAAGTGAGTGTTGTGCATAAAAGTATGTGTGAATAATGATATACGAAAGCCTTTCTCACTTCCTTGTGTGAAAGGTTTTTTTTATGAATGTAATAATGTATAAAATTGAAATTTATGAGTGACAGATTATTTATTTTTGATACCACTCTTCGTGATGGCGAACAGGTTCCGGGATGTCAGTTGAATACAGTGGAAAAGATTCAGGTGGCTAAGCAGTTGGAGGCTTTGGGAGTGGATGTGATTGAGGCAGGATTTCCTATTTCAAGTCCGGGGGACTTCAATTCAGTAATTGAAATTTCTAAGGCTGTTACTTGGCCAACCATTTGCGCGCTGACTCGTGCAGTTGAAAAAGATATCGATGTAGCTGCTGACGCATTGAAGTTTGCCAAGCACAAACGTATTCATACTGGCATTGGAACTTCAGATTCTCATATCAAATATAAATTCAATTCTACTCGTGAAGAAATTATTGAACGTGCGGTGGCTGCTGTGAAATATGCACGTCGCTATGTAGATGATGTGGAATTTTATGCGGAAGACGCAGGACGTACGGATAATGAATATTTGGCTCGTGTGGTAGAAGCTGTTATTAAAGCGGGAGCGACAGTAGTGAATATACCTGATACTACAGGTTATTGCTTGCCTGAAGAGTATGGGGCGAAAATTAAATATTTGGTAGATCATGTAGATGGTATTGATAAGGCTATTATTTCTACTCATTGTCATAATGATTTGGGTATGGCTACTGCTAATACGATTAGTGGTGTGTTAAATGGAGCACGTCAGGTAGAAGTGACTATCAATGGTATTGGAGAACGTGCTGGTAATACTTCCTTGGAAGAGGTGGCAATGATTGTCAAATGCCATAATGATATTAATATTCAGACAAATATCAATACTCAGAAGATTTATCCGACTAGCCGTATGGTGTCAAGTTTGATGAATATGCCGGTTCAGCCGAACAAGGCAATTGTGGGACGCAATGCTTTTGCACATTCATCCGGTATCCATCAAGATGGTGTTTTGAAGAACGTACAAACATACGAAATTATTGACCCGAAGGATGTGGGCATTGATGATAATGCTATTGTTTTGACTGCTCGTAGCGGACGTGCTGCGTTAAAACATCGTCTTCATGTTTTGGGAGTCGAACTGGAGCAGGACAAATTGGATAAGGTATATGAGGATTTCTTAAAACTGGCTGATAAGAAGAAAGATATCACAGATGATGATATTCTGGTATTGGCAGGTGCCGATAGAAGTGTTAATAACCATATTAAACTGGATTACTTGCAGGTAACAAGCGGAGTGGGAGTTCGTTCGGTGGCAAGTTTAGGGCTGAATATTGCAGGAGAGCACTTTGAAGCTGCTGCCAGTGGAAATGGACCGGTAGATGCTGCTATCAAGGCTTTGAAAAAAATTATTGACCGCCACATGGTGTTGAAGGAATTTACGATCCAGGCTATCAGTAAAGGTAGTGATGATATGGGTAAAGTACACATGCAGGTGGAATATGACGGACAGATGTACTATGGTTTCGGAGCGAATACAGATATTATCGCTGCATCAGTAGAAGCATATATTGATTGTATCAACAAGTTTAAAAGATAATAATACGTAAAATGGCTAACACATTATTTGATAAGATTTGGGATGCCCATGTGGTACAAAAGGTTGAGGACGGACCTACTCAGCTTTATATAGACAGGCTTTATTGTCATGAAGTAACTAGTCCGCAGGCTTTTGCGGGACTGCGCGCACGCGGGGTGAAAGTCTTTCGTCCGGATCATGTATATTGTATGCCGGATCACAATACTCCGACACATGACCAGGACAAACCGATTGAGGATCCGGTTTCTAAAACGCAGGTGGATACTTTGGCAAAGAATGCCAAAGATTTCGGTTTGGCTCATTTCGGTATGATGGATAAAAGAAATGGTATTATTCATGTAGTAGGTCCGGAAAGAGGGCTGACTTTGCCGGGGATGACAATTGTTTGTGGTGACTCGCATACTTCTACCCATGGTGCGATGGGAGCTGTTGCTTTCGGTATTGGAACCAGTGAAGTAGAAATGGTGTTGGCTTCACAATGTATCTTACAATCTCGTCCGAAAACCATGCGTATCACTATTGATGGCGAACTGGGTAAAGGAGTGACGGCAAAAGACATGGCTCTTTATATGATGTCTAAGATGACAACCAGTGGTGCTACTGGATACTTCGTGGAATATGCCGGTTCAGCTGTCCGTAACTTGAGTATGGAAGGGCGTCTGACTTTATGTAATCTGAGTATTGAAATGGGGGCACGTGGTGGCATGGTTGCTCCTGATGAAGTGACTTTTGAATATATAAAAGGCAGGGAACATGCTCCGAAGGGTGCGGATTGGGATAAAGCGGTGTCTCATTGGAAAACATTAAAGAGTGATGATGATGCTGTATTTGATAAAGAGGTTCGTTTTGATGCAGCAGATATTCAGCCGATGATTACATACGGAACGAATCCAGGAATGGGTATGGGAATCACTGAACATATTCCGGTAGATGATAAAAGTGCTTCTTTTAAAAAGTCTTTGGACTATATGGGCTTTCAGCCGGGAGAATACTTGCTAGGTAAGAAAATTGATTATGTATTTTTGGGTGCTTGCACTAACGGACGAATTGAGGATTTCCGTGCCTTTACCTCTTTAGTGAGAGGGAAAAAGAAAGCAGATCATGTGATTGCATGGCTGGTTCCAGGATCATGGATGGTAGATGCACAGATTCGTGAAGAAGGTTTGGACAAAATCTTGGAGGAAGCAGGATTTTCTATCCGTCAACCGGGATGTTCTGCTTGTCTGGCTATGAATGATGATAAGATTCCGGCCGGAAAATATTCGGTATCTACTAGTAACCGTAATTTTGAAGGACGCCAGGGACCAGGTGCTCGCACGTTGCTTGCCAGTCCGCTGGTAGCTGCTGCTGCGGCAGTGACCGGTGTAATAACAGATCCTAGAGAACTAATTTAAAAATGCGAAGACAATGAAACAGAAATTCAATATCATAACAAGCACTTGCGTACCCCTTCCTTTAGAGAATGTGGACACAGACCAAATTATTCCGGCCCGTTTCTTAAAGGCGACAACTCGTGAAGAGAAATTCTTTGGTGATAATCTGTTCCGTGACTGGCGTTACAATCCAGATGGTTCTCTTAACAAGGATTTTGTATTGAATAATCCTACTTACGGTGGACAAATCCTTGTGGCGGGAAAGAATTTCGGTTCTGGTTCCAGCCGTGAACATGCTGCATGGGCTATCGCCGGATATGGTTTCCGGGTAGTTGTGTCCAGCTTCTTTGCTGATATTCATAAGAATAATGAATTAAATAATTTTGTACTTCCGGTGGTGGTGAGTGAAGGATTCTTGAAGGAACTTTTTGATTCAATTCATGCAGATCCAAAAATAGAGGTGGAAGTAAATTTGCCTGAACAGACTATAACCAACAAGGCTACAGGTAAAAGCGAACATTTTGAAATCAATGCATATAAGAAACATTGTTTGATGAACGGGTTGGATGATATCGACTTTTTGCTGACCAACAAAGACAAGATAGAAGCATGGGAAAAAGCGTCAAAATAGAAATCATGGACACAACACTCCGCGATGGTGAACAAACCAGCGGAGTATCTTTTGTACCCCATGAAAAATTGATGATTGCTCGATTGCTATTGGAAGATTTAAAGGTAGACAGGGTAGAGGTTGCCTCGGCCCGTGTATCGGATGGCGAATTTGAAGCCGTTAAAATGATATGTGACTGGGCTGCCCGCCGGAATTTGCTTCACAAAGTGGAGGTGCTCGGATTTGTGGATGGCCGTACTTCTGTAGACTGGATACAACGTACAGGATGCAGGGTAATAAACTTATTGTGTAAAGGTTCGTTGAAACATTGTACACAGCAGTTGAAGAAAATGCCTGAAGAACATATTGAAGATATTGTGAATGTGGTGCGTTATGCTGATGAACTGGATATTGCCGTTAATGTATATCTGGAAGATTGGAGTAACGGTATGAAAGACTCTTCTGACTATGTATTCCAGTTGATGGACGGATTGAAGGATACTAGCATCAAGCGATATATGTTACCCGATACATTAGGTATCTTGAATCCTTTGCAAGTGATAGAATTTATGCGGAAGATGAAAAAACGTTATCCTCATACCCATTTTGATTTCCATGCGCATAATGATTATGACTTGGCTGTGAGCAATGTACTTGCTGCTGTGCTGAGTGGGGTTAAAGGGCTTCATACTACTATCAATGGATTAGGGGAACGTGCAGGAAATGCACCACTTGCCAGTGTTCAAGCTATTCTGAAGGATCATTTTAATGCTTTGACCAATATTGACGAAAGCCGTCTGAATGATGTGAGCCGAGTGGTGGAATCTTATTCAGGTATTGTTATTCCTGCCAACAAGCCGATTGTGGGTGAGAATGTGTTTACGCAAGTGGCCGGCGTTCATGCCGACGGTGATAACAAGAATAATCTTTATTGCAATGATTTGCTGCCGGAACGATTCGGGCGTAAACGTGAGTATGCGTTGGGCAAGACTAGTGGCAAAGCCAATATTCGTAAAAATCTGGAGGATTTGGGTCTTGATTTAGATGAAGAATCCATGCGTAAGGTAACGGAACGTATTATCGAATTGGGTGACAAGAAGGAACTGGTTACTCAGGAGGATTTGCCTTATATTGTTTCCGATGTGCTGAAGCATGGGGTGGTAAGCGAAAGTGTAAAATTGAAAAGTTATATTGTGACACTGGCGCATGGACTGAAGCCGATGGCTACTGTGAAAATAGAGATTAATGGAAAAGAGTTTGAGGAGAATTCCAGCGGCGACGGTCAGTATGATGCTTTTGTGCGTGCATTGCGTAAAATTTATAAAGTGACACTGGGGCGTAAATTCCCTATGTTGACCAACTATGCGGTAAGTATTCCTCCTGGGGGCCGTACAGATGCATTTGTACAAACAGTAATAACTTGGAGTTTTGAAGAAAAAGTATTTCGTACTCGTGGGCTGGATGCTGACCAGACGGAGGCTGCTATTAAGGCTACCATGAAAATGCTGAATATAATAGAAAATGAATATGAATAATAATGGTTAGTGATTAATGGTTAGTGGTTAATGAACAGTGTTGTCAGATTTCATTAACCGCCAACTATTAATCACTGACCGCTAACCATTAATCACTAAAAAAATGGATTTTAAAATTGCAGTTTTAGCCGGTGACGGTATCGGACCGGAGATTTCAGTGCAAGGCGTTGATGTGATGAATGCTGTTTGCGAGAAATTTGGTCATAAAGTAAGTTATGAATATGCGATCTGTGGTGCGGATGCGATCGATAAAGTAGGTGATCCGTTTCCTGAAATGACTTTTCAGGCTTGTAAGAATGCGGATGCAGTGTTGTTTTCTGCTGTAGGTGATCCTAAATTTGATAATGATCCCACAGCAAAAGTTCGTCCGGAACAAGGTTTGCTTGCTATGCGTAAAAAATTGGGTTTGTTTGCTAATATTCGTCCTGTGCAGACTTTTAAATGTCTGGTTCATAAATCTCCGTTACGGGCTGAACTGGTGGAAAATGCAGATTTTATCTGTATCCGTGAATTGACCGGAGGTATGTATTTCGGAGAAAAATATCAGGATAATGATAAGGCATACGATACCAATATGTACACTCGTCCGGAGATTGAGCGTATCTTAAAAGTGGCTTTTGAATATGCTATGAAGCGCCGTAAGCATCTTACTGTAGTTGATAAAGCCAATGTGTTGGCATCTTCACGTCTGTGGAGACAGATTGCACAAGAGATGGCTCCTCAGTATCCGGAAGTGACTACAGACTATATGTTTGTGGATAATGCTGCCATGAAGATGCTTCAGGATCCTTGTTTCTTTGATGTGATGGTGACTGAGAATACATTTGGTGATATTCTGACAGATGAAGGCTCTGTTATCAGCGGCTCTATGGGATTGCTTCCTTCTGCTTCTACGGGTGAAAGCACTCCGGTATTCGAACCTATTCACGGTTCATGGCCACAGGCTAAAGGATTGAATATAGCCAATCCATTGGCTCAAATCCTATCGGTAGCCATGCTGTTTGAGTATTTTGACCTTAAGGAGGAAGGCGCCTTGATTCGTAAGGCTGTAGATGCTTCTTTGGATGAAAATGTGCGTACTCCGGAAATTCAGGTTGAAGGTGGGGCCAAGTATGGTACCAGGGAAGTGGGTGCTTGGATTGTGGATTATATCAAGAAAGCATAGAAATTTATAGGTCTTTTACGGGGAATCAGAAGTGAATGGCATTTTACTTCTGATTCTTTATTTTTATTGGATAAGAAAAAGTATATTTGATGCTGCAAATAAAACAAAGATAATAATTGAAAGACATTTAAATGAAGAATTTAGTTTATGCTTTGGTAGGAGCTGGTTTTATGATTGCCTGCCAGCCTTCGAGCCGACCGGAAATCAGCGGTACGCTGACTGGTATCGAGAGTGATACATTATTGGTACAATCTTTTCCTGTAAATGATCGTGATAGTCGTAGGACAGATACGGTTGCCATGCAAAATGGAAGTTTTGCCTTTAATTTAGGTAATAGTGTATTGAAACAGGTTTATATTTATGGTAAACCGTCAGTGAAATCCAATGAGGATGGCAGTATACCTGCCATATCGATGAAAGCTGTAAGTTTTTTGCTGTTGCCTGGCCAGCCTATAAAAATTTCAGGTTCATTGGATGAATATAAATTGGAGGGAGGTTCCTTTTATGACGATTATAATGAAGTGGTGGAGGACTGTAAAACATATAGTCATAAAATAGATTCATTGAACGTAGTCTGTATGGATATGGAGAAAAAAGGAATACCCGGAGATTCTATCCGTAAAGTTTATGCTCCAGCAAAAGAATGGTATGGAAATATTTTAAAAATAAAAAGTGACTATGTTAGGCAGAATCCGGATAAAGATGTATCAGTATATGTAATGTCACAGTTGTCAAGGGATCAGTTGGGGGATGCTTTTAATGTTTTGACTGATCGGGTAAAGGAAGGAATGATGGCTCCTTTATATCAGAGAATGAGAGAAGGATATGAGAAAGAACTGGCTCGCGATAAAGCAAAAGAAGCAATGAAACCAGGTAATCTCGCTCCGGAATTTACTTTGAAGGATTTGGATGGAAAGAATTTTGACTTATCTTCTCTGAGAGGTAAATATGTAGTGCTTGATTTCTGGGGAAGCTGGTGTGGATGGTGCATAAAAGGAATTCCCGAAATGAAAAAGGCATATGAAAAATACAAGGGAAAAATAGAATTTGTAGGGATTGACTGCAATGATACAGAGGATAAATGGAAAAAAGCAGTAGCTGAGCATCAATTGCCGTGGATTAATGTACGCAATATAGGTGAACCGGATGTGGCGGTGATGTATGGAGTAAGTGGTTATCCCACTAAATATGTGATTGATCCTGAAGGGAAAATTGCTAAACAGGTAGTTGGCGAGGACCCCGAATTTTATATGTATCTGGACGCATTGATGAAATGATGAAAGGTTTCGGATAATTATGAATAACAGAGGTGTGCCATTATTTGAACACATCTCTGTTGTTTAATTTAGAATTTTTTTACGCGTATATGACAGTAAGGTTCTCCTCCCATTTTATCGTAATAGTGCTGATGATAGCCTTCTGCTTCCCAAAATTTCTCGGCAGGGCGTAATCTGGTATTGACTCTATGACCTTTCGAGCGAAGCAGTTCGATGACCTCTTCAGCTTCGGATTTTTGTTTTTCATCCATGTAGAAAATCATACTCCGATATTGCGGCCCGAGGTCGGGACCTATTCCATCGGTTTGTGAGGGATCATGTATTTCAAAAAAAAGTTTGCACAAATCCACATAAGAAACCATGTCGGCGTCATAATCTACAAAAATAGCTTCTACATGGTGTGTCATGTGGGCTTTTACCTGAGTATATGCGGGGTTGGCTTCCGGACCACCTGTATAACCGACTGTAGTGTTTAGTACACCCGGAATACGTTCGAACTGATGTTGTACGCCCCAGAAGCATCCGGCGGCGAATATCGCTTTTTCTACTTTCATGTTCTTTATTCTTTTAAAATTGTATGCCAAATATACGGAATACCCTTTAAAACGAGAAACCTACCTTATGCTTTTTTTAATTAAACTAAAGGAATATCGTTAAAGATTCCTCTACCTTTGCAACCGGAATTAATTAATATAGAAAATCGGATGAAACAGATCGTATGTTATCTTATGTTGCTATGTGCATGTATGCAGTTGCAGGCGCAAACTTACGATGAACTGATAACCAGTGCGTTGGATGCGGCAAAAAAAGACAGTTTGACAAAATCAGAAATATTGTTCAGACAGGCATTGAAGATGGATCCTGCCAATATGCGTAATGCTTTATTGTTTACTAATCTAGGAACGGTCCAGCGGAGATTGGGGAAAATAGATGATGCTATTGACTCGTACACGTTATCCTTGAATATTACTCCATATTCTGTTGTTACATTGCTCAATCGTGCTTCACTCTATTTGGAGAAAAATTTGTTTGACAGGGCTTATGTGGATTATTGTAATGTGATCGATATAGACAAGAAAAATAAGGAAGCATTACTTTTCCGGGCTTATATTTATATGCAACGTAGGGATTATAAAGGAGCGAGAATAGATTATAACACTTTATTACAGGAGGAACCGGGAAATAATACTGCACGTTTGGGCAGGGCACTTTTAAATCAGAAGGAGTTGAAGTATCGTGAATCTTTAGAAGATTTCAACAGATTGGTTTCCGATAATCCCAGAGATGTCTCTTATTTGAAAGCTCGTGCTACATTGGCTGTAGAAATGAATACGCCTGATCTGGCTTTATTGGATTTGGAGGAGGCCGCCAAACTGGCACCGGACGATGCGGAAATTTATGTGATGTGTGGTGAGATTTATTTAAGTCAGAAAAAGAAAAGAGAAGCGTATGTTGCTTTTGAAAAAGCAATAGAGTTGGGAGTGCCCCGACCGGAGTTGCAGGATAAGCTGAAAGCGAGTAAGTAAAAATGCGAACAGGATTATTGTCAGACAATCATCGTGCTTTTACAATAGGAACAGATAAATTCTGTTCCTATTGTTGGTATATGAGGGCAATAGCTTTTAAAAAAGGTATTTTCATTCCTGCAATACCTTTTTTATCAACTCTATAAAATCTTTTCCGTATTTTTCTTTCTTATATTCGCCGATACCATTGATGTTGCCGAATGCTTCTATAGTTGTAGGTTGTTGGGTGGCGATCAGGTGCAAAGTCTTGTCGGATAGAACAATATAGGCAGGTATAGCTTGCTGGTCTGCCAGTTTTTTACGCAGTACACGTAACTCCTCGAACAAGTCCTTGTTTTCATTACCAAAAGTAACCGGAGTGGGAAAGAGTACCTCTTCCTTGGCTTTCTTTTTACGTTTTTCCTTAGCAGGTATGAATTCTTCCCGTTTGATGACTACCAGCATGGCGGGTTCTTTGCCGAACAATACTTTTTGCCCGCTTTCAGTTATTTTGAGGTGATTGTTTTCATTATAGGCTATTTCGAAATAGCCTAGATTCAGCATTTGCAGTAGATAATCTTGCCAGTCGCGTGCAGGAATATCTCTTCCTGCAGCATATGTTTTCAGTTTGTCATAACCTTTGTCAATCAGTTCTTGGTTCGCTGACCCTTTCAATATGTCTATTAACATGTGGGTGCCTATTTGTTGGTTAGTTCGGGCTATTGCACTTAAAGCTTTTTGTACAATGATTGTTCCGTCAAAGCGCTCGGGGGGATTACGGCACACATCACAGTTGCCGCAATCATGGTCCATTGTCTCACCAAAATAGTTCAGCAGAATACGCCTCCGACAGATATCCGATTCAGCATATTGTTGCATTCGGTGTAATTTCTCTAAGTTAATTTCCTGCTGGCTGCTTTCTGTAGCGAATTTGGAAAGCATAACCAAGTCTCCCAGTGAATAGAACAGCAAAGTATCACTTTCCATACCATCACGTCCGGCACGTCCTATTTCTTGATAGAAACTTTCTATGCTTTTAGGAAGGTTATAATGAATAACCCAGCGTACATTGGATTTATCAATTCCCATCCCGAAAGCAATAGTGGCACACACTACCTGTACACGATCGTTTATGAAATCATTTTGTGCTTTATCACGCATATCACTGCTTAATCCTGCATGATAAACGGTTGCACGGATACCTTGTTTCATCAGCATTGCGGCCACACTTTCTGTTTTGCTGCGGCTCATGCAATAAATGATACCACATTCATTTTTGTGTTTTTCTATAAATTCAAGGATAGTCCGTGCCTTATCCTTTTGTTGGTAGCCTCTTTTTACTTCCAAACTCAGATTGGGACGATCAAAGGAAGATATGAATATTTTAGGATCTTTCAAGGCCAATTGTTGTGCAATGTCTTTTCGGGTTATTTTGTCAGCTGTAGCAGTTAATGCTACAATCGGTACTTTGGGAAACTGATTACGTAGTACCTTTAATTGGGTATATTCAGGCCGGAAATCATGTCCCCATTGTGAGATGCAATGAGCTTCATCAATGGCAAATAAAGATATTTGGATATCTTTCAACAGGAAATTTGTTTCTATAAGTAATCGTTCAGGTGAAATATAAAGCAATTTGATTTTTCCTTGAAGACATTCGCGACGTAGGTTTATATTTTCTGTTTCATTATTGCTGCTGTTCAGTGCCCGTGCTGCAATTCCGTTTGCTTGTAAACTTTCCACCTGGTCTTTCATTAAAGAAATAAGAGGTGAAACGACAATGGCCGTACCTTCCATCAGTAAAGCCGGTAATTGATAACAGATGGATTTCCCTCCTCCTGTAGGCATTAATACCAAAGTATCCTTTTGAGCTAATATATTTTGAATAATATCTTGCTGTAAAGGACGGAAACTATCGTATCCGAAGTAATTTTTTAGAGTTTGGAACATATCTGTTTATTATTTTAAAACGTAATCGGCTACAAAGGTAGTAAAATCTTTAGATTTGGTCGGGATCTCTGCCTGATAATAATAAATAAGATATACTTTTATTCGTAACTCATTTGGTTGGAAATTACTACTTGAAAGAGAAGCCGGTTATTGTAGATCGGACAAATAAACTTTTTTGCCACTTAAAAAACAAAGTGTTGTGATTATTTAAGAAATAAATTAGGCAAAAAAAGTTGCATATGAAAAAAACTTTTCCCACATTTGTCCAAAATTAGATGTTTGCATTTATATAACTAACCAAACAACGAAAAATTAAAAGAAAAATTAACTGATGAGCGACGTGGAAAAAAAATCAGAAACCCAGGAAGCGGCTCCTAAGAAAAAGCCGTATAACCTGAGAGAAAAGAAAGAGAAAAAGGCTGCTTACAGATCTCTGATTAGAGCAGAACTTGCCGATGAATTGTATGATAAGATTTTGAACATTGTAGTTGTTCAGAAAAAGTACAAAGATCCTAATTATTCAGCAAAAGACTTGGCGAAAGAATTAAAGACAAATACTCGTTATTTGTCAGCTGTAGTGAATTCCCGCTTCGGAATGAATTATTCTTGTTTGCTGAATGAATATCGTATTAAAGATGCTTTGCATCTTTTAGTTGATAAACGCTATATGGATAAGAATGTGGAAGAGATTAGTGCAATGGTAGGTTTTGCTAATCGCCAATCTTTTTATGCTGCATTTTATAAGAATGTGGGTGAGACTCCTAATGGCTATCGTAAGAGAAATCAAGAAAAGAAGTAAGAGCATAATTTGCTACATTATAATTTAGAAAAAGGAAAACAATTGTTTTCCTTTTTTTATTTCGGCTCATGAATTATGTATCTATGAAAAAAAGTTGATTGTAGAAATGAAACAGGCTGGTTGCAATGAAGTAGACAAGAGCATGAATAAAATGGAGGAATTTAATTACACGGTTGAACAATTTGCCGACTTACAGTTACTTCGATATAAAGTGTATGGATTTGAAGAACTGAGTTTGAAACAAAAAGAGTTGATTTACTATTTGTCACAAGCTGCTTTGCAAGGTCGTGATATTTTGTTTGATCAGAATGGCAAATACAATTTGCTTATTCGTAAAATGTTGGAAACCGTATATACAGAGTATCAGGGAGATCGTACAGATGTGAATTTCGTCAATTTGGAAACTTATCTGAAACATATATGGTTTTCTAACGGAATTCATCATCATTATGCTTCGGATAAGTTCGTACCAGGTTTCACTCCGGAATTTCTTAGAGACGCATTGAATAGTGTGGATGCATTGAAGTTGCCTTTGGGTAAAGGGGAAACAGTGGAAGAACTTTGTGAAGAAGTCTTTCCGGTGATTTTTGATCCTGAAATGATGCCTAAACGTGTGAATCAGGCAGACGGGGAAGATTTGGTCCTGACTTCGGCTGCAAATTATTACGAAGGGGTAACCCAGAAAGAAGCGGAAGATTTTTATCATAATTTGAAGAATCCGGATGATATGATGCCGGTAATGTTTGGTATGAACAGCCGTTTAGTGAAAGAGGACGGAAAAGTACAAGAAAAGGTCTGGAGATCTGGCGGATTGTATGGGCAAGCCATTGATAAGATCATTTATTGGTTGGATAAGGCTCTTGGTGTGGCAGAAGATGCACAACAAAAAATAGTTATCGAAAAATTAATTCGATTTTATAAGAACGGGGACTTGAAGGATTTTGATGAATATTCTATTGCGTGGGTGAAGGATTTGGATTCACGCGTGGATTTTGTTAACGGCTTTATTGAAAGTTATGGAGATCCGTTAGGATTGAAAGCTAGTTGGGAGTCCATTGTGAATTTTAAAGATCTGGAAGCAACCAAGCGCACGGAAATCATCAGCGCTAATGCCCAATGGTTTGAAGATCACTCACCTGTAGATCATCGGTTTAAAAAAAAGGAAGTGAAAGGTGTGTCGGCCAAGGTGATTACAGCCGCTATGCTGGGGGGGGATTTGTATCCTGCTACGGCGATTGGGATTAATCTCCCTAATTCCAACTGGATTCGTAGTGTGCATGGTTCTAAGTCTGTAACCATCGGAAATCTGACAGATGCCTATAATAAAGCGGCTCATGGTAATGGATTTGCAGATGAATTTGTTTGCGGTGCCGAAGAGAAAGAATGGATAAAGAAATATGCAGATCTTACAGGGGATTTACATACTGATTTGCATGAATGTTTGGGACACGGTTCTGGGCAGTTGTTACCGGGAGTAGATCAGGATGCTTTGAAAGCGTATGGATCTACGATAGAAGAGGCACGTGCCGATTTATTCGGTTTGTACTATCTGCCGGATGACAAAATGATAGAATTGGGGCTTACACCGGATGGAGATGCCTTTAAAGCAGAATATTATACTTATATGATGAATGGTCTGATGACCCAGTTAGTCCGCATCGAGTTAGGTAATATGGTAGAGGAAGCACACATGCGTAACCGCCAGCTCATTGCGCGGTGGACATTTGAGAAAGGTGCTGCAGATAAGGTGGTTGAAATGGTTAAGAAGGATGGAAAAACGTATGTGAAGATAAACGATTATCAAAAATTGCGCACTCTGTTCGGACAGTTGCTGGCTGAGATACAACGCATTAAAAGTGAAGGCGATTTTGAGGCTGCCCGTAAATTAGTCGAAAAGTATGCGGTGAAAATAGATCCGGTTTTGCACGCCGAGATATTGGCACGTTATGAAAAACTTCATTTGGCTCCTTACAAAGGTTTTGTAAATCCTGTATATGAGGCTGTGACAGATAAAGATGGAAATATTATAGATGTAAAAGTATCTTATAATGAAGGTTACGCGGAGCAGATGTTACGTTATAGCAAAGAATTTGCGAATCTTCCTTATAGAAATGAATAAGAAAAAATATGGATGTACATGAAACAATAAAAGACATAAAGGGGCAATTCCGTTTGTTTATGAATGGGGTGGCTTCCCAAAGTATGCGCGAGAAGGGATTAGACTATAAACTGAATTTTGGCATCGAACTTCCGCGTTTGAAAGAAATAGCTGCTCGTTATGAAAAAAATCATGAAGTGGCGCAGGCTTTATGGAAAGAAAATATCCGTGAATGTAAAATTCTGGCGGGGATGTTACAGCCGGTAGAAACATTTTATCCGGAAATAGCTGATATATGGGTAGAAGATATGCGCTATCCGGAAATAGCGGAACTGACTTGCATGAGTTTGTTCCAATATTTGCCTTATGCTTCGGAGAAGGCTTTCGAATGGATGGCCGATGATCGTGAATATTTTCAGTTATGCGGCTTTATGCTGATGGCAAGACTATTGATGAAGGGTAATCAGCTGACTGAGCGTTCGGAAGCTGAATTTTTGGATCAGGCAATGGCCACTTTACAAAGCGAGGGAGTGTTGCCCCGCAAAGCAGCTGCTACTGCTTTGAAGAAGTTTGCCGTTCAAAGCAAAGAAAATGGCAAAAAGGTGAACCGATTGTTGGCTCCATTAGCCAAATCAGATAAGGTAGAAATAGCTTCTTTGGCTGGAGAAATAAAATTAGAAACAGAATATTGGCATTAAACTTTCATGTTATCATAAAAAGGCTTAACTTTGACGGCGGAACTGAAATCTGTGATGGAAGAGAATGTGAAAGATAAGGTAAAGCAGATCTTGACAGAATATCTGCAGGTTAACGGGCATCGGAAGACACCTGAACGATATGCTATACTCGATACTATCTATTCCATTAAAGGTCATTTTGACATTGATACGCTTTATAATTATATGGCAAATGAAGGGAAATTCCGGGTAAGCCGGGCTACTCTTTATAATACCATCATTCTTTTTATCGATGCAAAATTGGTTATTAAACATCAGTTCGGCAATTCTTCCCAGTACGAGCGTGCGTACAACAATGAAACCCATCATCACATGATATGTACGGAATGTGGCAAAGTGACCGAATTTCAGGATGAGAATCTGAAACAAGCCATTGCCAATACGAAGCTGAAGAAATTTCATGCCTCGCACTATTCCTTATATATCTATGGTGTATGCAGCAAGTGTACTTGGGCCAAGCGTAGGAAGAAAAAAGATAAGTAACATAAAACGAAGAAACATGAAAGTAGATGTCTTGTTAGGTTTGCAATGGGGTGATGAAGGCAAAGGAAAGGTTGTCGATGTTCTGACTCCCCGTTATGATGTAGTAGCTCGTTTCCAGGGAGGTCCGAATGCAGGCCATACACTGGAATTCGAAGGCCAGAAATATGTGCTCCGTTCCATTCCTTCCGGAATATTTCAAGGAAATAAAGTAAACATTATTGGTAATGGTGTGGTACTGGATCCGGCTTTATTCAAGGCTGAGGCTGAAGCTTTGGAAGCTAGCGGACACCCCCTGAAAGAACGTTTGCACATTTCAAAGAAAGCTCATTTGATTTTGCCTACTCACCGCATTCTGGATGCAGCCTATGAAGCTGCTAAAGGAGATGCCAAAGTGGGAACTACCGGAAAAGGTATAGGCCCTACTTATACTGATAAAGTGAGTCGTAACGGCGTACGTGTAGGTGATATCCTTCATAATTTTGAAGAAGTGTATGGAGAAGCAAAGGCACGCCACGAACAGATCTTGAAAAGTCTGAACTATGAATATAATATAACCGAGCTGGAAAAACAATGGTTGGAGGGTATTGAATACCTGAAACAGTTCCATTTGGTGGACAGTGAACATGAAATCAACAATCTTCTGAAGTCGGGTAAGAGTGTGCTTTGTGAAGGTGCGCAGGGAACGATGCTTGATGTTGATTTCGGTTCTTATCCTTTTGTCACTTCTTCAAATACCATTTGTGCCGGTGCTTGTACCGGTTTAGGTATCGGTCCTAATAAAATTGGTAATGTATACGGTATCATGAAAGCGTATTGTACCCGTGTGGGATCAGGTCCTTTTCCTACCGAGCTGTTTGACGAAACTGGTAAGAAAATCCGTGATTTAGGTCATGAATATGGTGCGGTGACAGGTCGTGAACGTCGTTGTGGCTGGATTGATCTTGTGGCTTTGAAGTATTCTATCATGGTAAACGGGGTGACCCAGTTAATTATGATGAAGAGCGATGTGTTGGATGATTTCGAAACTATCAAAGCATGTGTGGCTTATAAAGTAAATGGTGAGGAAATTGATTACTTTCCTTATGATATTAGCGAGGGGTTGGAACCTGTATATGCGGAGCTTCCCGGATGGAAGACTGATATGACCAAGATGACCAGTGAGGATGAATTCCCGGAAGAATTCAATGCGTATGTCACTTTCTTGGAAGAACAGCTGGAAACCCCGATCAAGATTGTTTCGGTAGGTCCTGATCGTGGTCAGACTATTGAACGTTATACGGAAGAATAATAGGGAAGAATCTTATAAGATAAAAAAGAGATACTGTTTTCTTTTGGAGGCAGTTTCTCTTTTTTTTGTATACATCTATCTGTTTCTATGTATATTTGATAAAATTGTAACATCTATAATGATACCCATGTAAGATAATATATCTTTCGTCTTTATCGTCTATATCTTTCCGGTTGCTATTCAAGATGTGTGTGGAGCATCAATTGTGCATTATTGCGTATTATTGTGCCAAATCGCGTCAAATCGCGTCATTCCGTCCGGGCTTCTTTCTATATTTGCCATAAATAAAAAAATATTGATATGGCATTACAAACAACCGGATTGGAATTTTTCTACCTGAGTGTGGATTTCTTCGAGAATGATAAAATATTGTTGGTGGAACAAGAGTTGGGCAGTCGGGCTACATTGCTTGTATTGCGCTTGTTGGCACGTATTTACCACAAAGGATATTTTTGCCGTTGGGGAAAGGATGAGTGTCTGCTTTTTACCCGCAGATTGCCCGAAGGCTGTACGGCCGATTATGTACAGCAAGTGGTGGATGCACTATTGGAACGTGGCTTTTTTAGTAAAGTCCAATACGAAAGATTTGGAATTCTTACTTCGGAAAGCATACAGGGCCATTATTTTGAGGCGGCACAACGACGGAAGCGTGTAGAGGTGCGGGCTGATTACTTGTTGATAGAGATTTCAAAATACAAGAATTTGTATGTAGACGGCAGTAACGTAGGCATTTCAACGGAAAATGTGGACATGAAAACCGGAAATGTAAACATGAAGTCACAAAGTAAAGCAGAGGAAAGTAAAGCAGAGCAAAAAAATGAAAAGGACTCCTCCTCTTTTTGTTCTCCAGAAAAGAAGAGGATTTTTGCGGAGAAAGAGACTTTTTCTTCTATTCCTGTAGATGGAAAACGCAGAAATACTTCCGGACTGGTTGAAGCTTTGCAGCAGTGGGGGATAGGAGATGATAATTTATATAAAATAGTGGGGTACTGTGATTATGGTGTGATAGGGCATCCGATATGGAAAATATTAGCTGATATGCGTATGTCAGGTGGAAGGATACATCAACCGTTAGCCTTTATTTGGTCGCGCCTGCGAGTTTGACCGATTAGGATTTAGTAGATTGATAAATACTGTAATTGTGTAATAAAAAAAACGATTGATAGTTTTATGGTTCATATAAGTAGAAAATAAATAGAATATTAAATAGATAATAGCCTGATTTTTAGAGTGCTGATTATGCTAATGGTAGAGTATAAGTAGAAAGTGACTAAAAAAATAGTTATAATATATTGTGTATCAAGTAAAAGGGAGAAATAATATAAGTATGGTGGACTGAATGAATAGAGGGGGAACGGTAAGCATAAGTTCTTTTGGAACTCAGTTCTACAAAAGAGGAAAATACAAGAATCCATTTCTTATAAAAAACGTCTAAATCTTAGTCGTTCCAAAGATATTCAACTGTTAAAAGAGTAATTTCACACAGGGAGCTAATAGTTAAAGAAATAAAAAGTAGCAGACTACTTTATTGGGAACAAGATATATAAAGAAGAAAATGATTACCAAAGAAAAAAAGTGATTTTCTTGACAATTTTCATGTGTTTTACATCATTTCATACTCAAAATAAAATAAATACCCTACTTTTAACAAATATCGCAACTAAATAATACTTATGAATAAAAAATATTATAGACAAAAATAATAGCCTTATTCTTTTATTCTTAATAAAATTTTATATCTTTGCAATGTTATTGATAAAATGAGTTCCAAAAGAACTTGGATAATGTTTAATTAAAAGAGAGTGAGTATGAAAGAAAAAGTGTTAATGTTACTAGCTTGTCTGTGGTTGGGTATCGGCTTCTCTATGGCTCAAGCGCCTAAAACAGTTGCAGGAGTTGTAACTTCAGCGGATGATGGTGAGCCGATAATAGGTGCGTCTGTTTTAGTGGAAGGGACTACTATGGGAGCGATTACGGATGTGGATGGCAAGTTTGCTATCAATAATGTTCCTGCAGATGCTAAAGCGCTGATTGTTTCTTATTTGGGTATGATTACTCAGCGAGTTGGAATTCAGCGTGGTACTATTACTGTAACAATGAAGTCGGACACAAAAGTGTTGGATGAAGTGGTTGTAACTGCTCAAGGATTGAACCGTAAACAAAAAGCGTTGGGTTATTCTACACAAAAGGTAGCAGGTGAGGATTTGACTATTTCACGACAGACCGATTTGGGTAATGCTATGGCTGGTAAAGTGTCGGGAGCACGTTTTATAGGTGGTGCTAGTTCAGGTTTTGATGCAGGTACTATTATTTTGCGTGGTGCAGGTTCCATTCCTTCTTCGTCCCAGTCGGATAATCCGGCCAATGAACCTATTTATGTGGTAGATGGTGCTATCACCAACAAAAACTCTATCAATATGGATGATGTAGAAAGCATAAACGTATTGAAAGGTCCCGCGGCTACTGCCCTTTATGGTTCGCGTGGTGGTGCAGGTGCTATCATCATAACTACTAAGGCGGGACAAAGTGAGAAAGGGTTGCTTGAAGTAAGTCATACATTGCAGGCCGAAACTTACTATAATCATTTCAATATGCAGAAGCTGTATGGTGGCGGAGGATATGGAGGTACGGAAAAAGGTAACAGGGCTCAGGATATTTATGATTTGTATAGTGGTGATATTCCCGGTTTGCAAGGTGCTTATGTGTACGATTATAATGAGGACACTTCTTGGGGAGCTGCATACGATCCGGCTGTGAAATATGTCACTCCATTATCATTGGACGAAACCAGTGATTATTATGGAAAACCAGCCACTTGGCAACATGGGTTGGATTTGAGAGATCTTTATCGGACTGGTGTAACCAATACAACCAACGTTTCGTTTTCAAAGAGTGTGAAAGATTTTAATACCCGTGTTTCTTTCACCAATAGCTATCGTACTGGTGTGCAACCCAATTCGGATGCTATTCGCCGTTTCTTAGGGTTCAAGACTAATTTCAAACCCACACCGTGGATGAATGTGTCATTGGATTATAAATATACTTATCGTCAAGATCATAATGCTGCCGAAAGTGGATATAACGGTTCACGTACCGTTTTGCAGGAATATACCCAATGGGGACAGACCAATGTCAATTTAAAAGATTATAAGGACTATAAACGTCCGGACGGATCATGGAGGACTTGGAATATCAACAGTGTGAATAACCAAAGTGCTGCATTCCATGATAATCCGTATGCTTTGTTTCATGAATATAATCATCGCACCATTTATCAATGGAATGTATTCAGTGGTGATGTGTCTGTGGACCTTCCTTATAACTTGAAAGCAGGGGTACGCGTAAATGGTAACATACGTGGTTACAAATTGGAACGCGAACGCCCTTCAGGATCTATTAATTTCCGGTCAAATTATCGTCAGGATCAAAGCAGTTTAATTGATTTGACCGTACAAGGACGTTTGACTTGGGGACAATCATTCTTTAAAGACAAACTAACGGTAGATGCGGCTCTTTTTGCAGAAGTACGTGACTATACATACGATAATTTATATGCATATACCAATACAAATTATGACTTGTCTTTGGATAATTATTATAATTTGGCTGCTTCATCGGGTACTATTGCCTTGGCCTATAATAAGAAGACACATTACAAGGAACGTAGTGTTTATGCCACAGCTACTATGGGCTGGGATGATACTTATTTTCTTGATGCTTCTGTCCGTAACGATATGTCATCTACGTTGAGTCCTAATCACAATAGCTATTGGTATGGTGGCCTTTCCGCTTCTGTCCTTGCTCATAAATGGGTGAATGCAGAATGGCTGAATTTCTGGAAACTGCGTGCTAGTGCGGCTCAGGTAGGTACTACGCTTGATGCTTATAATATTTATCCTACTTATTCTCTAGATACCAGTTATGGTTCACATGTTACAATGTATGAACCTTCTTCTCAGAAAAATTATAATATTGAGCCGTCTATTTCCACTTCGTATGAAATAGGTACGGAATTCCGTTTGTTCAATAATCGTTTATGGGGTGATTTCAACTATTATACTCGGGATGACAAAGATCAGATAATCTCTGTAACCTCTGCTCCACAATCGGGGTACTCCACTCGTAAGATGAATGCTGGTTTAATTCGTAATCGGGGTGTTGAATTGAGTTTGGGCGGGATGCCCGTTTCCACTAAGAACTGGAAATGGGAAATGAATTTCAATATAGCGAAGAATAGCAATAAACTGGTGGAACTAGCTGATGGGGTGGATTCTTACTCTATTTATTGGACTTCATTCACAACTCGTTTGTATAATTATGCTATGGTTGGTAAATCACTTGGTGTGATAACCGGTAATACATGGGAACGTGATGACAATGGCAATATAATTTTCCATGAACTGAGTGCCTCGCAGAAGGCGTTGTATGGTGGTGAATATGTACCTACTTACAATCAGAATACACTAGATGAACTGGGTAACTTCCATCCGGATTTCACAGGTGGTTTTAATACTAGTATCAGTTTTAAGAATTTCCGTCTGTCGGCTAATATTGATTTCTCTGTAGGCGGTCAGATTGTATCCTATACTAATATGTGGGGTAGCAGTAGCGGTATTCTTGATAAAACAGCTGAACTTAATGACCGTGGCGTCAATGTTCGTGAACCGGTAAGCAAAGGTGGTGGTATCCACATGACTGGTGTGGATCAGGATGGTAATAAGGTAGATACCTATGTCAATGCCAAACTGTATTATACCACAGCTTCCCGTGTATGGGAAGAATGGGTGTATGACCGTACTTACGTGAAACTTCGCGAAGTGTCATTGTCGTATGTGTTCCCGTCACAAACTTTGAAGAAACTAAATATCGGTTTGAGTCGTGCCAGTGTGGCAATTAATGCTTCCAATCCATGGTTGATCTATTCAGCTTGTCCTAATGTGGATGTGTCTGAAATTGGTATGGGATATTTTGAGGGTGGTAATGCCGCTGCAACCCGTTCGATAGGTTTTACCGTTAATCTTGCTTTTTAAACCATAAAACGAAGAATCATTATGAAATATATTAAATTATTATTTTTATCTCTGAGTTTTGCAGCAACATTCACAGCATGTGATATGACTGACTTTGGCGATATTAACAAAGATCCCAATGAACCGTCGGAGGCTAATACTGGTATGTTGTTTACATACGCTTGTACTTATGTGAAATACTTCTCTATGAACTCAAATTATTATTACCCGTGGACGCAAATGTATCCGGGGTATATGTCCGAGAAAAATAATAATCAGTATGGTGCGTTTGGCGGACCTACTATGAGTACAAGTTCTTATTATCTTTATCCGTTGAAGAACTGCGAGAAGATTATTGACTTTAATAGTGATGAGGCTGAAAAAGGTAAACCTGCCATTGTACAGTTTGGTGATAATGCCAATCAGATTGCGGTTGCACGTACATTGATGGGATTCATCTATATGCACCTTACAGATGCTCTAGGGCCACTTCCTTATACAGAAGCGTTTCAGGCAGGTGAGGAAAATTTTACTCCGGTATTTGATTCACAGGAAACGATTTATGCTAAGTTAGATGCCGATTTGAGGGAAGCGTATAATCAGTTTAATGAAAGTGGCTCGTTGAGCACAGCCGACATCCTGTTCGATGGTGACATTCGTGCATGGAAGAAACTGAATGCTTCTACCCGTATGATGCTTGCTATAAAACTGGCAGATGTGGATCCTGCCGAAGGACGCTCGCGTTTTGCTCAAGCTTACGCCGATGGCGGTATTGAAGAAAATGCCTATAATTTGAATTATACTTTTGAGGCCAATACTGTGGGATATTTATATTATAATGGTGTAAACAATAATTATAATTTTGTCCCTAATAAGTATTATGTAGATCAGCTGAAGGAGTTGAAAGATAACCGTCTGTTCTCTACTTGTTCACTGATTCCTTTCGGTAAGACACAGGCAGAGGCGGGCATAACGGATGAAGACTTGAAGAATTTTGATAAATACCAAGGTATGCCTTTGGGTATTGAGTCTGCAGATGTGAATACGTGGAACAAAGTCTGCTGTTTTTATAATCCTTCGCTCACACAGGTAACCTCTACTTTTCCCATTATTACTGCTGCTCGTATGTTGCTTATCGAGGCTGAGGCTGCTCAACGTGGCTGGATTCAGGCTGATCCTGCCCAGCTTTATGCAGCTGGTGTGAAGGCATCGTTCGAACAATGGGGGGCCGAAGGTGTTGATGAATATTTGGCACAGGAAGCAGTTGCCTATACAGGTACTGATGCTGATAAAATTAACAAAATTGCTCTTCAACGCTGGATTAGTGGCTTTATGGCTGATGGTTTTGAGGCATGGTCTGACTGGCGTCGTTTTGATATTCCGAAACTAGAAGTCGGTCCGGTTTGTACAACGATTGATCATATTCCTTATCGCCATCAATTTGATAGCGAAATTTATCAAGGTAATCTTGAAAATTATGAAGCTGCCGTGAAAGCAGATTTGAATGGTGATGATAGCCGTGAGCAACGAGTATGGTGGAATAGAAGATAAGATTTGAAATATATAAATTCTCTTTAAAGTTTCGTTTAAATATAGGGGACATTCTCAGTGATGAGAGTGTCTTCTTTTATTGAAATAAATCCAAAAATATATAGGATAAACGTTAGTTAAGACTAGGTAGTTCATAAATTGCCTCGATGGATAGATATACGTATTGCTTTTTCTTATTGACTTTTGTTGTGTTCGGTTGGGTAGAATTTGAAGAAGCGATTGTTGGGATATTGAATTTTTTATGAAGAAATTCTCCTGTTTTAAAGCATAAAAAAAGGCTATCTATCCCAGACAGCCAATCTTTTGTTAACCTTAAATCTAATACTATGAAAAACACACTACAAAGATACGGACTTTATTTATAATAGCAAGTTTCTAGTCTGTATTTCGCCGTTTTATAACATGCTTTATAAATATGTCGTATCTTGTTAACAAATGAATCTAAAAGTGTAAAGTTTTGTTTATTATAACCTTTCGAACTTCTTGTCTTATGAATGATAGAGGAGGACAAACGAAAATAAAAGTCTGTGATGGTTATTTTCTATTTCTTATTTTATATCTTTGATGGCACTTTACTGATTGAAAAAATAATAGTTGCTTATGAAAAACAGACAGTTTATTGTATTTGCTCTTTTATTAGCGTGTCCGTTGCTGTTACACGGACAGGAAACGTCTCTCTGTGGAAAAGAATCATGTAATAAAGGTTATATCCGGCATCCATGGTATGGAAAAAAGGTTGGTTATATAGGAGACTCGATAACTGATCCCAATTGTTATGGAGATAACATAAAAAAGTATTGGGATTTTTTGAAAGAATGGTTGGATATCACTCCTTATGTGTATGGAGTGAGTGGACGTCAATGGAATGATGTACCCCGTCAGGCAGAACAATTGAAAAAGGAGCATGGAGAAGAGGTTGATGCCATCGTGGTTTTGATGGGGACAAATGATTTTAATAGCAGCGTACCTGTCGGGACTTGGTTTGCAGAGAAAGAAGAGCAGGTGATGGCTGCCCGTGGTGAAACTAAAAAACTGGAAACGCGTAAAAGGCGTGTTCCTATAATGACGAATGATACGTATAAAGGCCGTATTAATATTGGTTTGAGTCATTTGAAAAAATTGTTTCCCGATAAACAAATTGTTTTGTTGACCCCATTGCATCGTTCTTTAGCGGAATTCGGTGAAAAGAATGTACAACCGGATGAAAGCTATCAGAATAAATGCGGAGAATATGTGGATGCTTATGTACAGGCCATTAAGGAAGCAGGTAATTTGTGGGGAGTTCCTGTAATAGATTTTAATTCGGTTACAGGTATGAATCCGATGATTGAAGAACAACTTATTTATTTCTATGATTCGGGGTATGATCGTTTGCATCCTAATACCAATGGTCAAGAACGTATGGCACATACATTGATGTATCAATTACTTTCTTTGCCTGCATCATTCTGACAGTTGGACATTCATTTTTTTGTCTTTTTGGAAGAGTTTGTTTATTTGGGAGAACCTCCTATGTTTCGATGTGAACTTTGGAGGATTGAAAAAATGTTCAAATGGCAAATAAATGTTATTTGAACATTTTTTTATTAGTTCTTATTTACTGAAAGAGTAATTGAGCTATTGATTTTGAACAAATTTCTATATTCTTGTATCATTTTTTATGGTTTCTTTTCTTGTTCTTGTTTACTTTTGCCTGAATCTTTTAACTTATAAAATGTATATGAAAAACATGAAATTAAAAGTATTACTTGCTTTATGTGCTTTACTCCTGTTATCGGCTTTTATTGCTGAGAGAAAAGACCCCATTACTATTTTTATGATTGGTGACTCCACTATGGCGAATAAAAGTCTGAAGAATGGTAATATAGAGCGTGGTTGGGGACAAATGTTTCCCGGATATTTTACGGAAGAGGTTGTGGTGGATAATCACGCTATGAATGGAAGAAGTTCACTCAGTTTTATCAATGAAGGACGTTGGGATGTAGTGCTTTCTAAAATTCATAAAGGTGATTATGTATTTATTCAGTTCGGGCATAATGATGAGAAACCTAGAGCCACATTACATACAGAACCCGGAAGTACCTTTGATGATAATTTAAGACGTTTTGTGAATGAAACACGTGCTAAGGGAGGAAATCCTGTACTGTTCAATTCTATAGTCCGTCGTAATTTCCCTCCTAAAGGTGTGACGGAGATAAAGGGTAGTTATGAAAAAGAAGGTCCGGTATTGGTTGATACCCATGGGGAATATCTGGAATCTCCCCGTCGGGTGGCCGGAGAAATGAATGTACCTTTTATTGATTTGAATAAATTGACCCATGACTTGGTTACCGGTATGGGAGTCGAGAATTCAAGAAAATTGTTTATGTGGATTCCAGCAGGACAATATGAATTTTGTCCGGAAGGGAAAATTGATAATACTCACTTGAATATATATGGTGGACGTATAGTTGCCGGGTTGGTTGTGGACGCTTTGATGGAAGAAGTGCCGGCTTTGGCAAAATATGTGCGACGTTATGATTATGTGGTGGCGAAAGATGGGAGTGGGGATTTCTTTACAGTTCAGGAAGCAGTGAATGCGGCAGTTGGTGGTGGCAAGAAAACAATATCTATACTTGTCCGTCCGGGAGTATATGAAGAGTATGTTTCTATGCCGGAATCATCGCCTCGAATAGAATTGGTGAAACAGACAGGGGCTGAGATCAGGGATAACGGGTTCACACAAGATGTTTATGTGGCACCTTATAAGGGTGACAGAGTATGTGCTATTAGTTATACATTTGATGATGGTTTACAGGAACACTATACGTTGCTTTTCCCTAAATTGGAAAAATATGGCTTTAAAGGTACTTTCTGGATATGGGGTAAATGTATAGAGAATGAAAGTGCTATGCAGGGAAAACCGAGAATGTCGTGGGCGCAAATTAAAGAGATGAGTGACAAAGGGCAAGAAATATCCAGTCATAGCTGGTCACATACGAATTTAAAGCGTGTTTCTTTGGAGGAAGTAAAAATGGAAGTAGAGAAGAATGACAGTATACTTTATGAGAAAACAGGAAAAATACCGCGTACATTCTGTTATCCTTTCAATGCTGTTAATAGTGATATATTAAAAATAACTTCAAAGAACAGGGTAGGTACACGTACCGAACAATATCCCATCGGGGGAGATAAATCGAAATCAACTCCTGAGTCTTTAGATAAATGGGTGGAAAGCTTGGTAAACTCCGGTAGATGGGGAGTGGCAATGATACATGGAATATCGCAAGGATATGATGCTTTTCTGAATCCCGAAATATTGTGGGAACATTTTAGTAAGGTAAAGGCTCTGGAAAATAAAATATGGGTGGGTACATTTAGAGAGGTGGCTGCCTATACAAAAGAACGAGAAAAAATTCGCTTGAATGTGCTAGAAAAAGAAAACGGCTATAACATAACTCCTCATTTGGATATGAATGCACAATTATTTACGGAACCACTGACTATGGTATTGAAATCTGTGGGAAATAGAGTTTCGGAGATTAGGCAAGATGGGAAAAAGCTTTTTCTAAAGAAGGATGCTGATAAGATTCTTTTCGATTTTAATCCTTATGGAGGGATGATTCAGATTCGTTTTATCTGAGGTGTTGGATATAGTTTGTAAAACTAGAATAGGGAAATCCGTTAGTCTTTATTGTAACCATTTAAGGTGTGATAATAAGATTAACGGATTTGTTTTTTGCACTTTTATAAGGTTACTCAGAATTAATTTCTAAATTTGTTCCCGTTAACTTTATTCCTTTTCCAAAAGAAATAAAATGGAAAACACAGAGAAACTGATAGTAGAACAACTGAAAAATGGCAACGAAGATGCTTATAAATACATCTATGATTATCATTATGTTCTTTTGTGTCATGTAGCAAATCAATATTTGAACGATAATTTTTTATCGGAAACTATAGTCGGAGATGTAATTTTTCACCTTTGGGAAATCAGAGAAACTTTAAACATTACTATTTCTATTAGAAGTTATCTGATAAAGGCCGTTCGTAATCGTTGTATAGACTATCTGAAATCTGGATCTGAAAAAAAGGAAATTTCATTTTCAGTTCTAGTACCGGAAGAGATGTCTGAAGAAAAGTATTTGCAGTCAGATAATTATCCTTTGGGAATATTATTGGAACGTGAATTGGAGCATGAAATCCGTATGGCAATAGACAAACTACCGATTGAATGTAGATGTGTTTTTGAAAAAAGCAGATTTGAGGAGAAAAAATATGAAGAAATTTCTCAGGAATTAGGTATTTCTATAAATACGGTTAAGTATCATATAAAGAATGCATTATCTTTCCTTCAGACTGAATTGAGCAAATATTTAATTGCTTTGATTTTATTTTTTTCGTGTTGAAACAGAAAAAAGTTTCTTTTAGGACTACCCTGTATTTAAAATAAATCGTCTTCACTTTAGAAACAACAAAGATGAAAGCAGAAAAAGAACATATTGATGAATTAATAGTATCCTATTTAAGTAATGAGTTGGATGGAAATGCTGTGCATGAACTGAAGGAGTGGATAGCTGCGTCTGTGGAAAATGAAAAGTATTTTATGCAGCGGCAAGAAATTTGGTTTTCTGCCATAAGTGTGAAAGAGGATGTTAAATATGATAAGAGCAAAGCATTTGAACAATTTAAAAATAGAATTGCTAATCAGAGGTTGAATGATAAAAGAGAACGTGAAAATTTCTGTTTGTCTAAATTTTGGCGTTATGCAGCTGTTATTGTTATATTGTTCTCAGTTTCTTATTTTTCTTATTGGAGGGGTGGAATAAGTATAAAAGAGGAATTTTCGGATATCATTGTGGAGGCTCCTCTTGGTTCCAGAACAAAATTAACCTTGCCGGATGGGACATTGGTGTGGTTGAATGCTGGATCGCGTATAACATATTCACAAGGATTCGGAGTAGGGAATAGAAAAATAGAATTGATAGGAGAAGGATATTTTGAAGTTAAACGAAATGAAGAAGTTCCATTTCTTGTGAAAACGAATAGTTTGCTGGTAAAAGTATTGGGTACGAAATTTAATTTTCGGGATTATCCGGATGATGCAGAAGCCGTTGTTTCTTTGTCCGAAGGAAAAGTGTCATTGAATAATTTATTGAAAAAAGAAAAAGAAGCTTTTTTGTTACCCAATGAAAGGGTGGTCTTGAATAAAAAGGATGGCAGAATGCATGTGGAGCATTCTACTGTTGCCAATGCATTACAATGGACTAACGGATATTTATTTTTTGATGAGGAATTGTTACCGGATGTTGTGAAGGAGTTAGAACGTAGTTATAATGTGAAAATACAAATAGCTAGTGATACTTTGAATACTTTCAGATTCTATGGAAATTTCGTTCATCGTGAGCAAAATATTCAGGAAGTTTTGGAAGCATTATCTGCGACCCGTAAGATTCATTATTTTATTGAAGGACACAATATAACTTTATATTAAATAGGGAGTGGATTAAAATTGTTTAACCTTAAAATTAAAAGTATGAATAGAATTAGAGCTGTAATACTGTGATAGGGGTACGAAGGGGATGGAAAAGAAAAGGTGGGAAGATATAGGGATTTTCCCACCTTGATGAAATCTCTTTTTCGACTTACGATTGTGAGTGCGCTTTTAGAGAGTGCAAAGTTAATGATTTTTCTCTTTAAAAGCTAAGTTCATTTAATTTTTTAATTAATAAATTACTAATTTATGAAAAACAAGAGAAAGGCCATATTATTGGTCGGGGCTTTGCTTTGCCTTAATTTGAATATCTTCTCACAGAATATACCATTGAAAATGAATAAAGTGTCAGTGAAAAAAGCTATGACTGAGCTAAAAGAAAAAAGTGGATATTCATTTGTGTATATAGCTGGGGATGTAGATACGAAAAAGATTGTTAATATAGATGCTGAGCAACTGCAAGAAGTTATTGAGCAAATCTTGGAAGGACAAAATGTTTCTTATGAGATAAAAGATAAAAATATCGTTATTCGGAAGAAGGAGGTAGAACAGTCTATATTGAACGAGAAGAAAGAACAAGATATTTCAGGGCTTGTGATGGATGTTATGGGAGAACCTATCGTAGGAGTTAATGTGATGGAAAAGGGGACTACTAATGGTACTATTACTGATATGGATGGTAAGTTTTTACTTAAAGCTCCTGCGAATGCAACTCTTATTATTAGTTTTATCGGTTATAAGACTCTTGCTGTTAATTTGGAAGGGGAAAAGAATGTGAATATAACTCTGAAAGAGGATTTGGAACAATTAGATGAAGTGGTGGTGGTTGGTTATGGAACTCAAAAAAAATCTAGTTTGACAGCATCTGTGGCGACAGTACCTCCAAAAGAACTGAGTAAACAGATGGGGCATTCTGTTGCAGCTGCTTTGCAGGGGAGGGCTCCAGGAGTCGAAATATTGCAAAAGGGGGGAGAAGCTGGGGCAGATATCAAGATACTTGTTCGGGGAGCAGGTACATTTGGTGCTACTGAACCTTTATATGTTATTGATGGCGCATTTTCTAATAATGGGCTAAATTCGTTGAATCCTTCAGATATTGAATCAATAGAAATCCTGAAGGATGGTTCGGCGGCTGCCATTTATGGTTCTCGCGCTGCAAATGGGGTTGTGCTGATAACTACCAAGCATGGTCAAAAAGGTAAAGCAAAAGTTGAAATTTCTGCAAACTATTCTTTGCAGACCCCTTCTAAATACCTTGATTTTCTAGATGCAAATGAGCATCGCGAATATACTAAGCAAATTGTTGCAAATTCAACAAACCAGACTCAAGCTCCAGAAAATATTCATCCTACTAATCCTAATATTAATACCGACTGGCAAGATGCATATCTAAGAAATGCTCCTATGTATAATTTGAATGCTTCAATTTCTGGTGGTGGTGAATATTCAACTTTTAATACAAGTTTGGGGTATTTTGATCAGCAAGGTATTATGGAATTTTCTGGTTTTAAGAAATATAATGCACGTGTCAATGGAACTTTTAAGAAAGGACGTTTGACTGTTAGTGAAACTCTTTCTGCTGCTTTTACAAATAAGGAGCCTCAAGTAAGGATGGTGATGGGGATTCCTACTGTTCCAATGACTGATGTAGAGGGAAGGTATGTATCTGCAGGTAAAGATTATTATGTAAATGAAGGAAAAGTTACTAATCCGTTTGCATCTTATTCCAATACTGTTCGAAGAAATAAAACAGTTAATGTTACTGGTAGTTTGAATATAGGGCTGAATTTATATAAAGGATTGGATTATAAGCTACTACTTGGAGGTGACTATATATCAACAAATAATATATCTCGGTCCATTGCTTTTGACTCCAATTGGGATGAGAATGGTAATGCAGATCCTGATTATAGCAGAACGATTAATTCACTATCTGAAAGCCGTGGACAGCGATTTAGTTATACAATTGATAACATTTTGACTTATAAGAATATGTTTGCTGGTCATACTATTGATGTAATGGTAGGTACAAGTTGGATGAGAGAATACTATAGAACTATGGGGATTGGTTCTGGTTCTACAGATTTGGGTGGTCCTAATATTACTATTTTTAATGGGAAAGGAGATATAACAAGTGAAGAATACAATTCAGCTTTACTCTCCTTTTTTGCTCGCTTGAACTATGACTATAAGGAGCGTTATCTTGTTTCTGCAAGTATTCGTAGTGATAAATCTTCCAAATTTGCTAAAGGAAATAGGGTCGGTTACTTTCCTTCGGTTTCAGTGGGTTGGAATATACATGAAGAGAATTTTTTTAATATAGAATGGATAAGTAAAATGAAGATTAGAGCTAGTTATGGTGAATTAGGAGCTAATTTGATAGATCCATATTCTTTCCTTTCTACGGCTTATGGTCCAATACCTTCTGTATTCGGTGAAAATCAGATTGGTCAAAGTAGTGTGATGAATGGTTATGTAACCAAATTTGCTCAGGAAAATTTGACTTGGGAAAAATCAATATCTAAAAACGTAGCATTGGAAATGGCTTTTCTGAATAATAAAATTTCTTTTACAGCTGAATATTTTTGGAAAGATAATAATGACTTACTTGCTCCATTACTTCCATTAGCATCGTCAGGGCAAACCATTATGACTAATGGGGGGGATTTGCCAGTTTTTAATTCTGCATCTGTTGAAAATAAAGGTTTTGAATTTACGGTAGGTTATCGTAATAATTGGAAGGATTGGAGTTTGGATGTTACTGCCAATATTTCGGCATTAAGAAATAAAGTAAAGAGTTTGGGTGAGGGAGTACAACCCATTAAGGCAGAGGTGATGATGAGTGGTTCTTTTAATGACCGTCCTACTATTACTAAACCGGGCTTGCCTATTGGTACCTTTTGGGGATATGTGGTGGAAGGTTTTGATAATGATGGTAATTTTATTTTTCAGGATAATAATGGTAGTGTGAATGGTGTATTGACAGGAAAGCCGGATGGGAAGATTGATGAGAATGATAAAACGGATATTGGTAATCCTCATCCGGATTTTACTTATGGTTTAAATATAAATGTAGGTTATAAGAATTGGGATTTGACTGCTTTTTTCCAAGGAACGCAAGGTAACGATATTTTTGCTTTAATGAAATATGATTGGTATTTTGGAGGAGCTAATAGTGCTACCCTAAAGGATGCTTTCTATAATTCATGGACTCCGCAAAATCCTAATGCGGAAGCTCCTAAACTGAATAGTAAAAACAGTTCTGGCATAAACTCGCTTCCAAGTACATTCTATGTGGAGGATGGTTCTTATTTCAGATGCAAGAATCTACAAATCGGTTATTCCTTTAATAAGAAATTATTGCAAAAATTCCATATAGAATCATTTAGAATATATGCGGGGGTACAAAATTTATTCACTATCACAAAATATCCCTTGTATGATCCCGAAGTTAGTTCAAACGTGTTGTTTGACAGAGGTGTGGATGGTTTCTGGCAAGCACAGGAAAGTCCTCATGAAGCAACAATGAATTCTAGAGTATATAATCTTGGTGTCAATTTAACTTTCTAAAAACAGAATGAGTATGAAAATAATGTTGCGTAAAATTATAGTTATCATCATCAGTTTTGTAACTATTGGAATGATGGGCTCATGTGAAGATATTTTTAATGATTTGGCGGTGAATCCTAATCAATCAGACGTTAATTCATTTTATACTACACTAGAAAATTGTAATAAGGGAATTCTTGGTATCTATGGGTATATTTCGACTCCTCGTAATTTGGGAGCTTGTGGATTTGGTTTGATGTTGACTCGTAGTGATGAGGGGTGTTCGGTAGCTGATTATGGAGTACCAGGTGCTTATAATGAAGAGTTTACCCCTTCCTATTATTCATTGGTTCAACCTTTTCAGTTAATGTATACAGCTGCTTCCCAAGCTAACCAAATGATTGAAAGTCTTACTGAAATAGAATTCAGCAATAAAGAATTACAGGATGCATATTTGGGGGAGGCTTATTTTCTTCGTGCATTTACACATTTCTTTTTATTCATCAATTATAGGAATATTCCTTTGATTAAAGAATTGCCTAAGGCTCCTAATGAATATAAGCCTCAGGCAACACCTGAAGAGGCTTGGGATTTTATTATAGATGATCTGATCAAAGCTAAAGATTTACTTCCTGACAAGAATTTTTGGGATGCTAAAAATAAAGGACGTGTGACGAAAGCTTCTGCTTATGCACTTTTGGGTAAGTCATATCTTTATAGATCCGGTATTGAACCCAAATATGGAACTTCACAAATAACTTATTATAATGAGGCTGCTGCGGCTTTTGCAGAAATCATTAATGGTAATTGTGGGGACTACAGATTGGTAGATGACTATTCATGGAACTTTGATGTGGCACATGAAAATAATGATGAATCTATTTTTGAAGTACAATTTGTCGGAGTGTTGAATACAGGATTTAACCCAGGATTTGTGGACAGTGGGTTGTTCAATGACGTCCGGTGTAAAATGTGTATAATGAATAGAAGTAGAAATTCGAATAGTTCTGCACAGGTTCTGCACAATTGGTTATATGATAAATTTGTAGCGTCAAAAACAGTGACAGGAGAAACTGATCCACGTATGTTTGGTTCGTTTGTTTTTAATGATAATGTATCGGAGATTATACGTCCGAAAGGTATGAAGGTTACTTTTCTTGAAGGGAAGGACTGGGAAGCAGAAATGGGTTCAAAGGAAGGAACATTTGGTGAACAATATGAGTTGGCAATGGGATATAAAATGTGTAGTAGGAAATGGTTGGATTGGACCTTACCTCCGACAGATGATGCTGGTGGGCATTTTTTTAATGGACGTGCACAAGGAGTAAACTGGAGAATGATTCGTTATTCGGATGTTTTGCTGATGTATGCTGAAGCTGTAGTAATGGGAGGGAAAGCCACTGCAAACATAACCCCGTTAGAAGCAATAAACAAAGTACGCGATAGGGTAGGAGTACCTCATGTAACAGAAGCTAATATGAGAACTATTGAAGATGAACGTATTCTAGAACTTACCTATGAAGGCTCCCGATTCTTTGACTTGCTTCGTTGGGGTAAAGTAGTAGAGCGTTTTCGCGAATTGGAAAATACTGATCCTTTGTTTAAAAGGTTTAGCAGGGCTCAATATATGGGGTTTAAGGAAAATAAGAATGAATGGGTTCCATTGCCAATTGATGAAGTAGAGGGTAATCCATATATCACTAAAAATAATCCAGGATGGTAATTAAAAATAGAATAATTATGAAAGTATTTTATTATATTATATGTGCAGCTTGCTTTGTCGGCTGTGTGTCATCTTCCAATGATAAAACGGTGAAAGAGAATGGTAGAACATTGCATAATGGCATTGTGCTGCCCGAGCAATGGCCTCCTAGTATGATTGATGATGGAGTACGTCGCGAAATGTCTTTACCTTATATTTCAAACAAACCGACTGTTATTTCTGTAAATCTAGGACGCCAATTATTCGTTGATGATTTTTTAATTGCAGAAACAGATATGGAGCGTGTTTCCCATAAGGCTATGTTCTATGAGAATAATCCGGTACTTGCTCCGGATAAGGAGTGGGAATACACTTTTGAACGTGCTCCTTATGCTGCTCCTTTCAGTGATGGAATATGGTATGATGAAAGCGAACAAAAATTTAAAATGTGGTATTTGGCTGGTGCCGGATCTATGCACAAACATCGTCAAAGCTTTTATACTTGTTATGCGGAGTCAAAAGATGGGAAGCATTGGGAAAAAGTGAATATGGATATAGTGCCGGGTACGAATATTGTAGATACTTGTGATCGGGATGCAGCTACAGTTTGGCTCGATAAAATGTGTCCAGAACCAGAAAAACGTTTCAAACTCTTCAATGTGGAAAAACATAGTGGAGGATGGAAAATAATTTTAAAATATTCAAAAGATGGTATTCATTGGTCGGAAGGAGTTGCGCAATCAGGACCGGTGGGGGATCGTACCACTGCTTTCTATAATCCGTTTACTCAAAAATGGGCTATTAGTCTACGGCAGGGGAGTAAAGCAGACGGACGCTCTAGAGGCTATTTGGAAAATGAAGATCCAGAGATGGCAGTTAGCGTGGCGCATTCATTGGCTAAAGGAATAAAGGATAAAAATATAGTTTTGTGGTTTACTCCTTCCGATAAGGAACTGCCACATCCTGAATTTCCTGATGTGCGTCCAGCCATTTATAATTTTGATGCTATGCCTTATGAAAGTGTTATGCTAGGGTTCTATGCTATGTGGAAAGGACCAGAGAATGATCTCTGTGGTAAGTTAGGTATTCAGAAAAGAAATGAAATAGGGATGGGATATAGTCGGGATGGTTTTCATTTTTATCGTCCCAGTTATGAACCTGTTATGGGAGTAAATGAAACGGAAGGGGCATGGAATTGGGGAAATATGCAGTCTGTTATTGGCGTACCTCTCATTGTTGGTGATTCTTTGTATTTGTATTCTAGTGGAAGAATGAAGAATAAAGTGATGTGGGATGGATTTACTTCTACTGGGTTGGCAACTTTACGTCGTGATGGGTTCGTTTCCATGCATACAGACACAGAAGGGGTACTTGTTACCGAGAAAATAAAGTTTGATGGTAATCATTTTTTTGTGAATGCACAAGCAAAGGATTTGCAGGTGGAGATAATGGATGAAAATGGTAATGTGATTACGGGATTTTCCAGAGAGGATTGTAAGGAAATGAATGATTTGAACAGTACTAAACAATTGGTAACTTGGAAATCAGGTAAAAAACTTGCTGCTCTTTCAGGCAAGATAGTTAAAGTGAAGTTTTATGTTACTTGTGGCGATTTATATGCTTTTTGGATTTCTCCATGGGACACAGGAGAAAGTAGGGGATATACAGGTGGTGGTGGTCCGGGACTCAATCCTTGTGGAATCGATATTAAATAACTGATATGTGTAAAACATAGTTGTGTTACGTCGTGTATTTTGTTGGTGGCTGCTTCATGAGAATGAAGCAGTCATTTTTTGTATTACAGATAAATTTTGCTTGGTTGAGCTAAGTCAATATTTAAGTATGAGGAAAATGTAGACATAAAAAAAGGAGCAACGCCTTGCTCCAACCTTTGTTAACCTTAAATCTAATACTATGAAAAACACGTTGCAAAGGTACGTGTTTTAGTGGATTTTGCAAATAAAACAACTAAAAAAATATGTTTTCTAACACGTTTTAATACTTTTGTCCTATTTGTTAAGGATGAGGATTTTTTTATTTACTTGTATTTTGTCTTTTTTACATATAAAACCGTATATTTGTTGCCACTTTTGCAAAAGGATAAAAACGAATGGTTTCAGTAGATAATTTGAAAGTAGAGTTTGGAGTAACGCCTCTGTTTGAGGATGTGTCATACGTTATCAATAAGAGAGATCGTATTGCGCTGGTCGGGAAGAATGGGGCCGGTAAGTCTACTATGCTTAAGATATTGGCAGGAATACAGGCGCCTACTTCAGGTAGTGTTTCTGTTCCGCGTGATGTGACGATAGGCTATCTGCCTCAAGTCATGATTCTGAGTGATAAACATACTGTGATGGAAGAGGCGGAGATGGCTTTTGAACATATCTTTGACTTGCAGGCTAGTATTGAGAGAATGAATCAGGAGTTGGCGGATAGAACAGATTATGATTCAGAAAACTATCATAAACTGATTGAGAAATTCACCCATGACAATGAACGCTTTTTGATGATGGGAGGTACCAATTATACAGCTGAGATAGAACGTACATTGATGGGGTTGGGATTTAGCCGGGAGGATTTTAACCGTCCTACATCTGAGTTCAGTGGTGGATGGCGTATGCGTATAGAGTTGGCCAAGTTGCTGTTGCGACGGCCCGATGTGTTGCTGTTGGACGAGCCTACCAATCATCTGGATATAGAAAGCATTCAATGGTTGGAAAACTTTTTGAAGACAAGTGCGGGAGCCGTTGTATTGGTGAGCCACGACCGTGCATTTATTAATAATGTGACCAATCGTACGATTGAAATATCTTGCGGGCATATCTATGATTATAAAGTGGCTTACGATGAGTTTGTGGTATTGCGCAAAGAGCGTCGTGAGCAGCAATTGCGTGCATACGAGAACCAGCAGAAGCAAATTCAGGATACGGAAGATTTCATAGAGCGTTTCCGTTATAAGGCTACCAAGGCTGTCCAGGTGCAGAGCCGCATCAAGCAATTGGAAAAAATAGTTCCTATTGAAATTGATGATGAAGATAATTCAGCCTTACGGTTGAAGTTTCCGCCTGCCATGCGTTCCGGCAATTATCCGGTCATTTGTGACGGGGTGAAGAAAGTATACGGCAGTCATCTTGTTTTCCACGATGTGACTTTGACTATTAATAGAGGTGAGAAGGTGGCTTTTGTCGGAAAGAACGGGGAAGGTAAGTCCACTTTGGTGAAATGTATAATGGACGAAATCCCATACGAAGGTAAACTGACCATCGGACACAACGTACAGATTGGTTATTTTGCTCAGAATCAGGCTCAGATGCTGGATGAAAATCTGAGTGTTTTTGATACGATTGATTATGTGGCAAAAGGGGATATTCGTTTAAAAATTCGTGATATTCTGGGAGCATTCATGTTTGGAGGTGAGGCTTCTGATAAAAAAGTAAAGGTACTGTCGGGTGGGGAGCGGAGTCGTCTTGCCATGATAAAACTTTTGTTAGAACCGGTGAATTTCCTTATTTTGGACGAACCTACCAACCATCTGGATATGCGCTCAAAGGATGTATTGAAAGAAGCTATCAAGGAATTTGATGGAACGGTGATTGTTGTTTCTCATGACCGTGAGTTCTTGGATGGACTGGTGACCAAAGTTTATGAATTTGGAGGTGGAGTAGTAAAAGAACACATTGGCGGCATTTATGATTTTTTACAGAAAAAGAAAATAGAGAGTCTGAATGAGTTGCAGCTTTCGGCTTCTCCTACTGTGTCTGCCACTAAAAAGGAAGAACCCGAAACGGTCAGTGAGAACAAATTATCTTATGAGGCGCAAAAGGAATTGAATAAGAAAATTCGTAAATTGGAGAAACGAATTGCGGATTGTGAACAAAAAATAGAAAAGCTGGAAACTGAGATTAGCGGGGTGGAAGCCGATATGGCTACTCCCGAAGGTGCATCGGATATGGCTTTGTATGAAAAGCATCAGAAACTGAAAAAGGACTTGGATCAGACGGTAGAAGAATGGGAGGCCGTTTCTATGGAATTAGAAGAGATGCAGGGAAGTTAATATGTATCATATATATATAGAACAAATGAAAGCAAAACATTATTTACCAATGGCTGTATTGGCTCTGGCAGTAGCTGCCGGATGCGACAGTAAAAAGGAAGCCGTCATGACTTCGGGTATAGACTTGACAAATTTGGACACTACGGCTGTTCAAGGAGCTGATTTTTATCAGTATGCTTGTGGCGGATGGATGAAGAAACACCCTCTGACCAATGAATATTCCCGTTTTGGCTCATTCGATATGCTTGCCGAAAATAACCGGGAACAACTGAAAGGATTGATTGTGGAAATTGCTGCCGGACAGAATGCGCAAGGTACAATAGGTCAGAAAATAGGGGATATCTATAATCTGGCTATGGATAGTGTGAAACTGAATGCGGATGGAGTAACTCCTATTCAAGCTGATTTGGAAAAGATTGCTTCAGTGAAGGATAAATCGGAAATAGTTCCTTTGATGGCGGAACTGGCTCATAGCGGTGTATTCCCTTATTTCAGTTTCTATGTGGGTGCCGATATCATGGACAGCAAGAGCAATTTGTTTCAATTGTATCAAGGGGGTATCAGTCTGGGTGAAAGAGAATATTATTTGGACAATGATGATGTGACTACCAATATCCGTAATAAGTATAAAGAACATATTGTAAAGATGTTCCAATTGGCTGGTTTTGATGAGGCTGCCGCTAAAAAGAAAATGGAGGCTGTAATGGATATCGAAACCCGTATTGCGAAAGCTTCTTTCAGTGCGGTGGAACAGCGTAACCCTGCGGCCAATTATCATAAAATGTCTTTGGATGAATTAAAGAAAGAGATTCCGGGCATTGACTGGGATGCTTTCTTGAATGGTATAGGCGTGAAAGGGGTGACTGAACTGAGTGTTTCTCAAGTGGAGCCGATTAAAGAGGTTGAGAAAATTATCAATAGCTTGCCGGTTGAAAATCAGATCGCTTATATGCAATGGAATCTGATAGACAGGGCTGCCGGTTACTTGAGTGATGATTTGGTAGCACAAAACTTTGATTTTTATGGAAAAACACTATCCGGTAAACAGGCTAACCAACCTCGTTGGAAGCGTGCCGTAAGTACTGTGAATGGGGTACTGGGTGAAGCGGTAGGTCAGATGTATGTGGAGAAATATTTTCCGGCAGCCGCAAAAGAACGTATGGTGCAGTTGGTAAAGAATCTGCAGACCGCATTGGGAGAACGTATCCGGAATTTGGAATGGATGGGTGACAGCACAAAGATTAAAGCTATTGAGAAGTTGAATTCTTTTTATGTAAAGGTAGGCTATCCTGATAAGTGGAGGGATTATACCGGTTTGAATATTGAAAAAGATTCTTATTGGGCCAATGTGAAGCGTGCTACAGAATTCGAACTGGATTATATGTTGTCCAAGGCAGGCAAGCCGGTTGACAGAGATGAATGGGGAATGACTCCGCAGACTGTCAATGCATATTATAATCCGACCACGAATGAGATTTGTTTTCCGGCAGGTATTCTTCAATATCCGTTTTTTGACATGAATGCTGATGATGCATTTAATTATGGAGCTATTGGCGTGGTTATCGGTCATGAAATGACTCATGGATTCGATGATCAGGGACGTCAGTTCGATAAGGATGGTAATTTGAAAGATTGGTGGACAGCCGAAGATGCCAAACGTTTTGAAGAACGTGCTCAGGTAATGGTGAATTTCTTTGATAGCATTCAGGTTTTGCCGGGACTCAATGCCAACGGTTCTTTGACTTTAGGTGAGAATATAGCCGACCATGGTGGTTTGCAGGTTTCTTTCCAAGCGTTCAAGAATGCGACAAAAGATGCTCCGCTACCAGTAGAAGACGGATTTACTCCGGAACAGCGCTTCTTCTTGTCATACGCCGGAGTGTGGGCTGGCAATATCCGCGACGAGCAGATTCGTTTGCAAACAAAGTCTGATCCACATTCATTGGGCAGATGGCGTGTGAACGGAGCACTCCCTCAAATTGGTGCATGGTATGATGCTTTTGGCATTAAAGAGGGGGATCCTATGTATTTGGCTCCTGAAAAACGTGTCTCTATTTGGTAAGCTTTATACATAAAAGATAATAAAAAGCATGGTAATTGCTGATAATTTGGCATTTACCATGCTTTCTTTTTGGAATTTACATGATAAACACCTATTTTTGTGCCCGATGAAACGGAGACGATATATAGCATGGGTATTAATGTTGGTCAGCATAATCATGTTGACTGCATCTGTTCTGCCTCATCATCATCACCGGGAAATCCTTTGCTTGCAGCATGATATGACTTTGTGCGGCTGTCAATGTTCTGTACAGCATCAGCAGCATAATAGTTCCGATGAGAATCATACATGTAATGCCGGATGCGTGACCAAGTTTAAAAGTGTAACTCCGGATCGGGCTCAGGACAGTGTTTCTCCTGATTATTCGTTTTGTTTGTTGCTATATACGGTAACGGATGTATTGGCGCTTTCATTGCAGTTGACAGAACACAACACATTACCTTATAATTACTATTTAGAAAAACTGCATTCTACGTGTCTTCCCCACGTAAAGGGGTTGCGTGCTCCTCCTTGCGATGTTCTTGCTTAACAGATAGAAAGTTTATCTTTTTATCCGCAACTTTGTTGCATTTTCTTTACGCTAATTTTGTATTTAATAAAAAAGTAAGAACAAATTATATCATCATGAAGAAACTTATCTTTATGGGAGTCTTGGGATTATTTCTTTTAAGCTCTTGCAACAGTAAATCGGAACATGACCATGAGGGGCATAGTCATGAAACGGAAAAAGCACATAATCATGATTATGAAGGCCATGATCACGAGCATGAGGAACACGATCATGCGAGTGAAAACCACGAAGGACATAACCACGAGGCAGAGATGGCAGCCGGACATTCCGATGAGATAATCCTGGCTCCGGAAAAAGCGAAAGCAGCTGGAGTAGAATCGGAAATAATCCAGCCTAAATCATTCCGTCAGGTAATAACGACCAGCGGACAGGTACAGGCGGCACAAGGTGATGAAAGCGTAGTAGTTGCCAATGTAGCCGGTGTGGTTTCTTTCCGCCATCCGGTAACGGACGGTATGAGTGTGAGCAAGGGGGCTCCCATTCTGAATATCTCTGCTGAGAATATGCCGGACGGAGACCCTGTAAAACGTACCCGTATCGCATATGAAACCGCCAAAAAAGAATATGAACGTGCCGCCAAGTTGGTAAAAAGTCAGATAATATCACAGAAAGATTTCAATGCCATTAAGGAGAGTTATGAAAATGCATTATTGGCATACGAGGCTATTTCAAAGAACCAGACCAAGACAGGTGTGTCCGTTACAGCTCCTTTAGGTGGCTATATCAAGAATTGTCTGGTGAAGGAAGGTGATTATGTGTCGGTAGGCCAGCCTTTGGTGAGTATCACTCAGAACCGTCGTCTGTTCCTTCGTGCAGATGTTTCCGAGAAATATTATGGTTATCTGCATAGCATCCAGTCGGCAAACTTCAAGACTCCATACGATAATAAGGTATATGAGTTGGGTGAGTTGAAAGGGCATCTGCTTTCTTATGGTAAAGCATCCGGTGGTACTTCTTTCTATGTACCTGTTACTTTCGAATTTGATAATCGGGGAGATGTGATTCCCGGTTCGTATGTGGAGGTGTATCTGCTCTCGTCGGAAATGCCCGATGTGCTGGCCTTACCTGTTACAGCATTGACCGAAGAACAGGGCTTGTATTTTATTTATCTGCAATTGGATGAAGAAGGGTATAAGAAACAGGAAGTGACTTTGGGGGCTAGTGACGGAAAGGAAGTTCAGATTCTTACGGGGTTAAAAGCCGGTGACCGTGTGGTAACAAAAGGAGCCTATCAGGTGAAATTAGCATCGGCCAGCAATGCGATTCCGGCTCATAGTCATGAACATTAATCAAGCCGCCCTATGCTAAATAAAATTATACATTTTTCCCTTCAAAACCGTATATTGGTTCTGGTGGCGTCGGTTTTGCTGCTTATTGGCGGTACTTACACGGCTTTTCATACGGAAGTCGATGTGTTCCCCGATTTGAATGCGCCGACTGTAGTGATTATGACTGAAGCGAATGGTATGGCTGCCGAAGAGGTGGAACAATTGGTAACCTTCCCTGTAGAAACTGCTGTGAATGGTGCGACCAATGTGCGCCGGGTGCGTTCATCTTCCACCAATGGCTTTTCCGTTGTGTGGGTGGAATTTGAATGGGATACTGATATCTATCTGGCCCGTCAGATTGTTAGTGAGAAATTGTCCTTGGTCAGCGAGGAATTGCCCGAGAATGTAGGTAAACCTACCATGGGACCTCAATCCTCTATTTTAGGTGAATTGCTGATTATCGGTCTGACTTCGGATACTACTTCCATGCTCGATCTCCGTACACTGGCAGACTGGACTATCCGTCCGCGCCTGCTTTCTACGGGAGGTGTGGCACAGGTTGCCGTGCTAGGAGGTGATATCAAGGAATATCAGGTGTTGCTTGACCCTGCCCGCATGAAACATTACAATGTTACGTTGGCAGAGGTGATGAACGTTACCCGTAACATGAATCAGAATGCCAATGGCGGAGTGATTTATGAATATGGAAACGAATATATTGTTCGTGGGGTGCTTTCCAGCCATGATGTGGCTCAGTTGTCACGTTCCGTCATTAAGACGGTGGAAGGGGTGCCCGTTACATTGGAGGATATTGCCGATGTGAAGATCGGTTCGCAGGAACCAAAACTAGGTACTGCTTCGGAGAGAGGAAAACCTGCCGTACTGCTGACCGTTACCAAACAACCCAAGACTGGGACTATTGAACTGACAGAGCAATTAGAAGCCGCATTGAAGGATTTGCAGAAGAATCTTCCGGCTGATGTGCACGTTTCTACAGATATTTTCCGTCAGAGCCGTTTTATTGAAAGTTCTATCGGCAATGTGAAGGATTCGTTGTATGAAGGTGCTATTTTTGTGGTGATTGTTCTCTTCCTGTTCCTTGCCAATGTACGTACCACGGTTATTTCATTGGTAACCCTTCCGTTGTCATTGATTGTTTCTATATTGACTCTTCACTATATGGGGCTCACCATCAATACCATGAGTTTGGGTGGTATGGCTATTGCCATTGGTTCGTTGGTGGATGATGCTATTGTGGATGTGGAAAATGTATGGAAACATCTGCGCGAGAACCGCTTGTTGCCCGAAGGGGAACGTAAAAGCGTGATTGAAGTCGTGTTCAATGCTTCGAAAGAAGTGCGTATGCCTATCTTGAACTCTACCTTGATTATTGTAGTCAGCTTTGTTCCTTTGTTCTTCCTGACAGGAATGGAAGGTCGTATGCTGGTTCCGCTGGGCATTGCCTTTATTGTGGCGTTGTTTGCTTCTACGGTAGTGGCTTTGACACTGACTCCGGTACTGTGCAGCTATCTGTTAGGTAATAATAAAAGTAAAGGATTACCCAAAGAGGCATTTGTAGCCGTATGGATGAAAAAGCATTACCGCAATACCTTGTTATGGTCCTTGAATCATAAATCCGTAGTATTGGGTTTTACAGGTGGACTGTTTGCGGTGGCATTGGTTATGTTTTTTGCATTAGGACGTAGTTTTCTGCCATCTTTCAATGAAGGTTCGTTCACCATTAATATCAGTTCATTGCCGGGAATTTCTTTGGCAGAATCGGACAAAATGGGACACCGTGCGGAAGAGTTGCTGATGTCTATTCCCGAAATACAGACTGTAGCCCGTAAAACGGGACGTGCCGAACTGGATGAACATGCACTAGGGGTTAACGTGAGTGAAATTGAGGCTCCGTTTGAATTGAAAGACCGTTCCCGTCAGGAACTGGTAGCCGATGTGCGTGCCAAGTTATCTACCATTACCGGTGCGAATATCGAAATAGGCCAGCCTATCAGCCATCGTATCGATGCCATGCTTTCGGGTACCAAGGCCAACATTGCCATCAAACTGTTTGGTAACGATTTGAACAAGATGTTTGCCATCGGTAATCAGATAAAGGATGCTATCAGTAGCGTGGAGGGTATTGCCGACTTGAATGTGGAACAACAAATCGAACGTCCGCAGCTCAAGATTGTTCCCAAACGCGAGATGCTTGCCAAATTCGGTATTTCCTTGCCGGACTTTGCCGAATTTGTATCTGTAAACATGGCGGGTGAAGTTGTTTCGCAGGTATATGAAGAAGGCAAAGCGTTTAATCTTATTGTCCGTACCAAGGACGAGGTGCGTGATGAGATGGAGAAAGTGCGTAACCTGATGATTGATACCGGTGACGGTCAGAAAATCCCTGTCAACTATGTAGCCGATGTGATTTCTGCCATGGGACCGAATACCATCAGCCGTGAGAACGTGAAGCGTAAGATTGTGATTTCAGCCAATACCAGCGGCCGTGATTTGCGCAGCGTGGTGAATGATATACAGGAACGGATTGATGCGCAAATCAAGCTTCCCGAAGGATATCATGTGGAATATGGCGGTCAGTTTGAAAGCGAGCAGGCGGCCAGCCGTACGCTGATGCTTACTTCGTTTATGAGTATCGTAGTTATCTTCCTGTTGCTTTATACCCAGTTTAAGAATGCAGCCCAAAGTGGAGTCATTTTGTTGAATTTGCCTTTGGCGTTGATTGGTGGGGTATTTGCATTGATGATAACAACGGGTGAGATAAGCATTCCGGCTATTATCGGTTTTATCTCGTTGTTTGGTATTGCTACCCGTAATGGTATGTTGTTGATAAGTCATTACAATACGTTGCGCGAAGAAGGTATGGATTTGAAAGAAAGCATTCTTCACGGTTCGTTAGACCGTTTGAACCCTATCCTGATGACTGCATTGTCTTCCGCGCTGGCTTTGATACCTTTGGCATTCCGTGGCGATTTGCCGGGTAATGAGATACAAAGTCCGATGGCGAAAGTTATTCTGGGAGGTCTTTTGACATCGACTTTCTTGAACGCTTTCATTATTCCGATTGTTTATGAACTGATGAATCGAAAGAAGAAATAATAGAAATATATGAAACGAATCTTATTTATAATAGCCTTCTGCTCTCCCTTGCTGGCGCAGGCCCAGAGTATTGAGCACATTTTGAAAAGCATCGAGCAGAATAATAAAGAGCTCAAGGCGCAGAAACATGCAGCCGATGCAACCAAGATGGAAAACCGGACAAACAACAACTTGCCTGACCCTACAGTGAGCTACAGTTCTTTTTACAGTAATGGTGCCGAAGGGGGGCACGGTACGGAACTTGTCGCTTCACAAGGTTTTGATTTCCCTACTCAGTATATTGTCCGCAATCGGCAGGCTACTTTGCAGAACGAAGCGGTGGACAAGCAACAACAGGCTGCTCGCCGAGATATTTTGCTGAATGCGAAGAATCTCTGTCTAGACCTTATTCTGTTGAATCAGGAAAAAACATTGATGGATATCCGTATGAAAAATGCAGATGAATTACAGGCACTTTATGAAAAGCGTCTGACTACCGGTGATGCGAACATATTGGAAGTCAATAAAATCAAAATGGAACGTATGAATGTGCAGACGGAAGTTGCCCAAAACAGCGCAGCCCACCGCACTGCCTTGCAATCTCTGCTTGCCATGAACGGCAACATGCCTTTAGAATTTGCTGAAACCACATACCCTGCCATACAGGAAATCAATGATTACAATGTCATGCGGGATGAAGTGATGGCATCAGACCTTGACTTGCAGGCCGCCGTCGCCACTGCCCGTGCCGCCGAGAAGCAGGTTTCGGTAGACCGTCAAGGATGGTTGCCGAAACTGGAAGCCGGTTTTCGCCGTAACACGGATGATGCGGTTTCGATGAATGGTTTTGTGGTAGGGGGCTCCTTGCCTTTGTTTCAGAATCGTAAAAAGGTAAAGATAGCCAAGGCACAGGCTATCAGCGCACAATTGATGCAAGAAAATGCTAAAGATCAGGTTGAAGCTTCTCTGATGTCTCTCTTCAATGAGATGCAGCAGTTGAAGGATGCCATGAATGCGTATGATGTTCCTTTGATGTACCGTTCGCTGGATTTATTGAAGCAAGCATTGACCGAGGGACAAATTTCATTGATTGAATATTTTGTGGAAACGGAAAATATTTATAAGAATCTCCAGGCGTATATGCAGATTGAGAATCAATACCAGAAGGTGATGGCGAATATTTACAAGAATAATCTGTAAAGCTGACAGTCTGTTCTTTTAACGCAGGTAGGGTAAAAACGGATGGCAGGATGGTACGGATAGTCAACAAACTATATCCGTGTTATCCTGCTTTTTCATTTAAAAAAGCAGACTGTCGCTGTCAAAAATGTACCGAAGCGGATTGTGTTTTTTTGTCCGTAATCTTCCGGCTGATTAATGTTGCCGATAAGGTTTCTATTTCCTCCAGTTTCACATTATATCCGTCCGCCAGATGGTCTGTCAGCTGGTTTCCCAGGTTGGCTGAATCGTCCTATGATAATACTCTCCTTAAAGCCAAAGTACTTTGGCTAGAAATTCGAAGAATGCCGGTTACGTCCTTTTTTTGATTCTTAATAAAAGCTGGAAACGATTGTCGTTCAGAATGGCATAAAAAATGTGCCGGAAGAATTGGGCTACCTTTTATAACAGAGTGACTTCCGACACATTTTTTCTTGTTTATTTCTATTTATTTCTTTTTTTCTTGGCTTCTTTCGCCCATTCTTTCGCTCCCTGCTCTTTCAGTTTCGCGGTGAAAGCCTTTGCTTTTTCCATGCTTGCGTTTTCGTCTTCGGGTGAAGCGTATGCATGTTTGTAACCTTTGGTCACGTTCCATTCACCTCGTGTGAAGTCCGGGAAGGCTACTGCCGCACAGCCGTTGTCCATAGAGATAGCTCCCAGTTCGGCCAGACAGCACCATTCGGCCAAGTCATATACATCCATGTCCAAAGGTAGTCCGTTTTGCAGACAATATACCAGACGGCTATCCATGATGAAGTCCATACCGCCGTGGCCGCCGACTTCTTTTGCCATTTCACCATATTTCTTTAAAATAGGATGCTGGTATTTCTCAATAAGCGCTTCCATTTCTGCCTGGGGTAAGAATCCGTGAGAGTTCAAATCGTCTACTTTGGGTTGCACGCCCGATGCGGTCAGTTGTGCCGCATCCAAAGCATATCCTTCAACGGGATATTTATTGGCAAACCCTTTGCTTCCTGTCAGTTGGTACAAGCGGTTGTAAGGTTGGGGAGTCATTACATTATGTTGGATTTCAATAACTTTCCCATTTGCTGTGCGAAGCAGGGTGGTGGTATGGTCTCCGTTGCGGAATTCTTTACATTCTTCGCCGGTTCTCTTCTCCACTAAATCTTTACCAACAACAGATTTGGTGTCCATAGCTACTAAAGTGGTTATACGGTCACCACGATGGATATCCAATGCTTGTGCTACAGGACCCAAGCCGTGAGTGGCATATACATCACCCCGGTGTTTCATGTTATAATCTAAACGCCATCCTAGTTTGTCTTCTTTGCCGTTTTTCCAATAATGATCCCAGAACGGGCTTAAATTGTGAATGTAGGCTCCTTGGGCACGGATTATTTCGCCAAATACACCTTGTTGTGCCATATTCAGTGTATTCATCTCAAACCAGTCATAGCAACAGTTCTCAAGAATCATGCAATGCTTGCGGGTTTTTTCACTCAGGTTGATTAAATCCCAGCATTCTTGCAGGTTCATGGCCGAGGGAACTTCAATAGCTACATTTTTACCGTTTTCCAATGCGCATTTTGCTACGGGGAAATGATGCAACCAGTCTGCGGCGATATAAACTAAATCTATGTCTGTACGTTTACATAATTCTTCATATCCCTTTTCTCCGGAATAAATGGCAGCTTTCGGCATAGATGCTTTCTTTAGGATATCCTGACATTTTTCTGCACGAGATGCTTCATAATCACAAAGTGCCACAATTTGTGTGCCGGGAATATAAGTGAAGCGCTCTACGGCTCCGGGACCTCGCATTCCCAATCCGACAAATCCTACGCGGACTACTTCCATTTTCGGGATGGTTAAGCCTAATACACTTTTCTGGCCGGACGGACGTTCAGGAGTGTCAATCACAATGGTTCCTTTGTCCCATTTCCAGGAATCTCCTGAACTTACGGTTTGTGCTGTCGTGGTTTGTGGTAAACACATGCATAGGGTTGTACCCATACATAAGCTTATCATCAATGATTTAAAGGTTCTCATACTTTTTGAATTTAAAGATTAAAATTTAAAAATATAGGTTGTTTCTTGAGTCAACTACTTGAAACTTAATTATATTTCACATTAATAATAAGAATATTTTTTATTTTTGCGCTCAAAGATAATTAATCTTTTTTGATTATGGATATAAGTTCGTCCTCTTTTTTCTGAGAAAAAGGTGAGTTAATAAATAAAATGAAGGAAGGGAAAAAGTGGAATCAAGACAGAAGTTGTGAAGATATGAGTGAAAATCTAAAAATAATCAAGGTTTGTTGATTGAAAACGATCAAGAAAGGAAATAATTTAGTCCAAAAGATCGTTTAGTAAGGAGATTTGGCGGGATTTTTTTAATTTTGCACTTACAACTAATTAACAGATAAGAAAATGCCGTTAAATTTACCCGATAAACTACCTGCTATTGAATTGCTGAAGGAGGAAAATATCTTCGTCATAGACAATTCACGTGCCAGTGCACAGGATATTCGTCCGTTAAAAATCGTGATATTGAATTTGATGCCGTTGAAGATAACGACAGAAACGGATTTGGTACGTTTGCTTTCCAACACTCCCTTGCAGTTGGAAATATCATTTATGAAGTTGAAAAGCCATACATCGAAAAATACGCCGGTGGAACATATGAAAGCATTCTATCATGACTTTGATTTGATGCGTGGCGAGAAATATGACGGGATGATTATTACGGGGGCTCCGGTAGAGCAGATGCCGTATGAGGATGTGAATTATTGGAATGAGATTACTACTATTTTTGATTGGGCGCGTACTCATGTTACCTCAACTCTCTATATTTGTTGGGCGGCCCAAGCCGGGCTTTATCATTTCTATGGAGTTCCCAAATATCCGCTGAAACAAAAAATGTTTGGTATTTTCCGCCATCATATCAATGTACAGGGATTGCCCATATTCCGTGGTTTTGATGATGAGTTTTTTGTACCACATAGCCGTCATACCGAAATACACCGTGAGGATATTCTGAAAGTAAAAGAGTTGGCTTTGATAGCTGAGTCTGATGAGTCTGGGGTTTATATGGCTATGGCTCGTAATGGGCGTGAATTCTTTATTACCGGGCATTCGGAGTATTCTCCTTATACGCTTGATACGGAATATAAGCGTGATTTGGGGAAAGGGTTGCCTATTGAAATGCCTGTAAATTATTATAAGGACGATAATCCGGACAATGCCCCGGTGGTGCGTTGGCGCGGACATGCCAATTTGTTGTTTTCTAATTGGTTGAACTATTATGTATATCAGGAAACCCCGTTTGATATAAACGAGATACGATGATCAGACAACGAAAAATAGAATTATTAGCTCCTGCTAAAAATCTGGAGTGCGGTATTGCAGCTGTTGATCACGGTGCTGATGCCATTTATATTGGTGCTCCCCGTTTCGGAGCACGTGCGGCTGCGGGGAATTCATTGGAGGATATTGCTGAGTTGGTGCGGTACGCTCATGTATATAATGTCCGTATCTATGTGACTGTGAATACGATTCTGAAGGATGAGGAACTGAAAGATACGGAAAAAATGATTTGGGATTTATACCGTGCCGGAGTGGATGCTTTGATAGTGCAGGATATGGGATTGTTGGAATTGAATCTGCCACCTATACCGTTACATGCCAGCACGCAGATGGATAATCGTACTTCTCAAAAAGTAAGATTCCTGGCTGAGGCAGGTTTCCGTCAGGTGGTATTGGCTCGTGAACTTTCTCTTGTTGAAATAGAAAATATCCATCATGCTTGTCCTGATGTGCCTTTGGAGGTATTTGTACATGGTGCTTTGTGTGTAAGCTATAGTGGACAATGTTATGTTAGTCAGGCTTGTTTTGGGCGTAGTGCCAACCGGGGGGAATGTGCCCAGTTCTGTCGCCTTGCTTTTGATATGATAGACGCGGACGGTAAATCTATAGTAAGGAATAAGCATCTATTGTCTCTGAAAGATTTGAATCAGAGCGAAGAGTTGGAGCAATTGCTGGATGCCGGAGCTTCTTCCCTGAAAATAGAGGGACGTTTGAAGGATGTATCTTACGTTAAAAATGTAACAGCTTACTATCGCCAGAAGCTGGATACTATTTTCAAACGTCGTAAAGAGTATATCCGTGCTTCATCGGGAGAAGTGAAATTAGAGTTCAAACCTCAATTGGATAAGAGTTTCAGTCGTGGTTTTACTAATTATTTTCTTTTTGACAGGAATAAGGATATTTTTTCTTTTGATACTCCCAAGTCTTTAGGGGAGGAGATGGGAACAGTGAAGGAAATTCGTGGTAATTATCTTACCGTAGCCGGAATCAAGTCTTTTAATAATGGAGATGGTGTTTGTTTTTTGGATGAGACTGGTAAGTTGCAGGGATTTCGCATAAACCGGGTGGAGAATAATAAATTATTTCCTCAGGAGATGCCTCGGATAAAGCCCCGTACGATACTTTATCGTAATTTTGATCAGGAATTTGAGAGGTTGATGTCGCGTAAATCAGCCGAAAGGAAAATTGCTGTCATTTTAAAATTGGCTGAGAATAATCGGGGCTTTACTCTGTCTCTGACTGATGAAGATGATAACAGTGTCAGTGTGGTGCTGGAAAGGGAGAAGGAACGTGCCCGTACTCTGCAGGAAGATAACTTGCGTACACAACTTGGAAAGTTAGGAAATACTCCATTTGAAGCATCAGATATAGTGATTGACTGGTCGGACAATTGGTTTATTCCGGCTTCTATGCTTGCCGAACTTCGCCGTAAGGGAATAGAGAAACTGCTGGAAGTGCGCCGTATTAACTATCGGCAGGAAATTTACAAGTTGCCTCGAACGCATCATGCTTTTCCTGTGAATGAATTGACTTATTTGGGAAATGTGATGAATGCTGATGCTGTTTCCTTCTATAGGAATCATGGTGTGCAGCGTATTGCTCCGGCTTATGAAAAGGCTCCGGCAGAAGAAGCAGTATTGATGTTTTGCAAGCATTGTTTGCGTTATAGTATGGGATGGTGCCCCTCTTGGCATAAAGTGCGTTCTCCTTATAAGGAACCTTATTATCTGGTTAGCTCGGATAACAGGCGTTTCCGTTTAGAGTTTGATTGTAAGAATTGTCAGATGAAAGTCTATGCTGAAAAGTAAGTACATCGGATTACTGTTTTTGGTATTGGCTATTTTGATGGCTTGCCAATATCCTTCACCTGTTACTTCGAGTGAGGATATGCCGCAAAAGACAAGGGATTCTGTCAATTATTTGGTGGAACGGCATTATACATTAAACAGTAATTTTGAGGTTACTTCAGATTCGCTTATGTTACAGCAACTACCATTGGTTGATGTGCTTCCTGTTTTTAAAGGAGAACGGCTGGTGGTAGCGGAGTTTATGATACAACCTGCTGATAGTGTGGATTCTGTATGGGTGAAGGTCGCACGGGACCAGGAAACAATGGGATGGGTACATGAAAAGGAATTGTTGGAGAAAGTAGTCCCTGTGGATTCAGTGTCACAGTTTATTCATTTTTTCAGTAATTCTCATACCATCGCTTTCTTTATCATATTAGGCTTTTTCGGTATTTGGTATGTTCATAGGGCTATTCGTCGCCAGAAGCTGCAATTAATTTGGTTGAATGATATTGATAGCGTTTTTCCTACAGTTCTTTCTTGGTTGGTAGCTACCGCAGCTACGCTTTATGCTAGTATTCAGCATTTTGTTCCAGGAACTTGGGAGCAGTTTTATTATAATCCTTCTTTGAATCCTTTTAGCTTGCCTTTTATTCTTTCTCTTTTCATGTTTAATATTTGGGGAATTATTCTTGTGGGGTTGGCTACTTTAGATGATTTGTTTCATCAGACACATATTGAAGCTGCATGTTTTTATTTGTTGGGATTGATGTCCTGCTGCATCTTTTTATATTTGTTTTTTACATTTACTACGTACTACTATTTGGGTTATCCATGTTTATTGGTATATGCTGTATGGTCATTTAATCGTATAAAGCACGCTTCTCGGTATAAATTCAGTTGTGGAAATTGCGGGGCGAAGATGAAGAATAAAGGAGTGTGTCCTCATTGCGGCGCTGTCAATGAATAATTTTATAGTTTGCTTCTTTTAACAAAGACTCAAGCAGTTTTCTATAGTAAACAGCATTTTCTCTATGTACATACACTCAAACGAATAGGTTTGTTTTAGGAGCTATTCGCTTCATTTGCAGCAATAATAAAGTTCTTACTTTTCTTAGTGTGACAGAAAATAAATTTGATTTGGTAAATGTGGAAACAGAAAGGGAGTTCTGCGAAGAACCCCCTTTTTATTTTTGCAAGAATGGTTAGAAGTGATAACGTATATCCACCCCCAGTTGTAAAGGTCTGCTTTTTTGTTCGAATCCTCTATGCATGGTTTCAAAATAGAAGGTTGTATAATCCTTGTTGGTTAAATTACGTCCCCATACATCTATCTGTAAAGCTTCTGTCTGCAAAGAAATGCGCCCGTTCAGTGTTCCGTAAAAACTTTGTGAGACATTGTTTTTTTCAGTCCAATAAATTTTTCCTGCTCCGGTATAGCTCATGCCTAAAGTCAGGCTTTGCATCCAATTGTTTTTATCGAAAAAGAAACTATAATTTGCGCCTGCATTCATGGTATGGCGGGGAACAAATGGTACATAATTGCCGCTATAATCAATTTGCTCTTCTGATGATGTAGTACCTCCGTCATATTTTTTGAATGTGGAATGAGTATATCCATAACTTACATTCATATTCAGGTTTTTGTTGATAGATGCCAGAAAGCTGGCCTCTACTCCATAACTTTCGCTACTACCGGCATTGACCATCATTCGTCCCAAGCCACTATTGACAAATTTGGCGATTTGTTGGTCGTGGGTATCCATGTAGAATGCGGCAAGGTCGGTCTTCAGTTTGCCGTTGAACAAACTGAGATGTGATCCCACTTCGTAATTCCAGCTGTACTCGGGCTTGTAGACTGTTGTTTCTTGTACGTTCAATTCTTTTCCGTAGTTGGGCATGTGTTGCTTGATCATTCCTTCTATCATACCTGCCATAGATTCTGGTGCCTTGTTTAGTATGGCTTCAATCATTTTTTGTTGCATGTCACTTTGTATCAGTTCTGAAAACATCTGTACGTTATACCCTCCGGAACGATATCCTTTGGTTATGCTTACATACATATTGTTTGCAGGACTGAAATCGTATTTAAAAGCTAGTTTGGGAAGTAGCTGTACATAGTCGTTTTTTTCTTTTCCTTCCAATAGCGGTGCGGCATTCAAATTTCTGAATGGAATATTAAGGGGAGGCATTGCCATTTTAAGAAAGAAATCGAAATCGATATTACTATCCGAGAAATAATTCATAGACATTTTTTCATATTCCAAACGCAAACCTGCTGTTACTGAAAGGCCTTTCACAAACAGGTCATTGAATGTAGATTGGTGGTACAGTGCGGTGCTGAATACCGGTGTGTCAAAACTTCCACTTACGCGGATACGGTTGTTCAAAACGTCCAGACTCATTTCAGGGGTACGGGGATTGTCTAAATGAATTTTCTTGAAAGTATTGTTGATGTTTCCTTCGATCATATCGGTCACTCCGTCCTCCATGAAGTTTACCGGACCGGTGGTATGTAGCCATTGATAAAAACCACTAACTCCTGTAACCCATTGCCAGCGCTTGTTGTTTTTGCTTTTAAAAGTAATCTCTTCACTGATGGTATTCAGACGTTGCTTCTGCTCAATAGTATAAATGCTGACAGGCAGGAAATCCTGGTCCATAAACATACGGTCATTTAAATTCTGAAATCCAGTAACAGCGCTTAAGATAAACTTTTGTGCCTGGTATTCAATATTCAAACCGGTATTGAACAGTCCACGGCGATAAGTACAATCCTGATCGTATGAAATCTTCCCTGTGTAGTTTTTATATTTTTCATTCTCTTTGTCGTATCCGTCTATAGCTCCTGTATAGTAATAAGGGTATCCTCCTTCGTCACTATAATCATAGCCTATGGTAAAGTCTAGTTTTAGGTTTTCTGAAGGCAGCCAGATAGCATGTATTCGTCCGCCTCCCGCTTCCATATTATCTACTTTTTTCCCATTAAGAGAATTGCGGAAGAATCCGTCTGAGCCCTCATAATAACCACCGGCGGAGAAAGCAAAACAGTCACTCCAACGATGGTAATGGGTTAATGAAGCACTGCGGTAGTTACTTTTTGTTCCATAACTCAGTTTTACGTCTGTTCCCTGATAGGAGAATGGAGAGCGGGTATGTACTTTGATTAATCCCCCCATGGTATTGCGTCCGTACAAGGTTCCTTGTGGACCGCGAAGAATATCAATACGTTCTATATCATAAAAATTGAAATCAAATGCAGATTTGTCAATGTAAGGGATATTGTCCACATACAAACCTACCGCAGGAGTGTTGATACGCGAACCGATTCCCCGGATATAAATAGCTGAGGTGAGTCTTGAACCATAGTCGGGCATAAAGAAATTGGGTACCAGTGAACTCACGTTCTTTAAAGTTGTGATTTGGTTTGCTTGCATATCTTTTTGGGAGAGTAAAGATACGGCTGTAGGGAGTTCCCTTAATTTTCCGGTTTCTTTAGGTGAAGCGATAACCACCACCTCTTCTATATCAATGACTTTCGTAGTGTCCTTAGGCAGCGTGTTGATATTTTCCGCAAAAGTTGTTGTAGCCAGCAGGCAGGATGTAATGAATAAAATGTTTTTTCTCATATTTATTGTTTGGTTTTATTTGATACATCACGGATGACCAGAGTTGTTACAAGTTTCTACCAGGCGGAAAATTTATACATTCCACTCTGTATAATCCATGATGGAGAATGATTCCGGCTGCAAAGTAACGGTAAACCTGATATGTGTGCAATCCTAATAAATGAGGATTTTATATTCTGTCTGCCTCAATGTAACCGTTCATCACAGCATAGACAGTTAGCCCGGATACAGATTTGATACCCAGTTTTTCGGTAATATTCTTGCGGTGGGAGATGACAGTGGTCAGGCTGATATGAAGTTTGTCTGCTATTTCCTTATTGATAAGTCCTTTGGTGATAAGTATCAATACTTCTATTTCCCGGATAGACAATTCATGTTCTGTTTTTTCTATATGCATTGCTTTATCTACTGCTTGTTTTCTTGCCTGATGTCCATATTGGCGTAATTGATGGATGTCTTTTATCAAAGAACCTTCATCTTGGTAGATATTCAGCTTGGGGATACCGGATAATTGAGGTTGGTTGTCACCTCCTGCTAATACAATTGTTTTTGGTTTACGAAGTAAAAAGAAGGAAGTATGTTCAAAATAGATTTGGGCAGAAATAAAATAGTGGGCATACATGTCCGGTGTGTCATCCGTCAACTCACCAAACGAATGGAATACACGGATAGTAGCCATTGGAATGATATCTTCCAAAATGTTTTTTAACCCCAGACAAGTAAGGGTATTTGGATCTACTATGGCTATTTCGGGATGATGCATAATGCTTTCTTTGGTGCAAAGATACATATCTTTTAGAAAAAATAGGTTCATAAAGATGAAGAAATCTTCTTTTGGACAACTAAGTCCCTCACTTATTTGTTGTTAGAGTATATAAAGCTTAAAACCTTAACAATATGAAATATGATATAGCGATAATCGGTGGGGGACCTGCCGGATATACGGCTGCGGAAAGAGCTGCTGCCGGAGGATTGAAAACTGTGATTTTTGAAAAGAAAGCCATGGGAGGTGTTTGTTTGAATGAAGGATGTATCCCTACGAAAACTCTTTTGTATTCAGCAAAATTATTGGATAATGCAAAAGGTGCGGCAAAATATGGAATTGCTGTACCGGATGGAATCAGCTTCAATTTGGAGAAAATAATAGACCGTAAAGATAAAGTGGTCAAGAAACTGACCGGAGGTGTAAAACAGACTGTGAAATCTTATGGAGCCGAATTGATAGAAAAAGAAGCGGTTATAACCGGAGAAGATAATGGACTGATTCAAATTTTAGCTGGAGGAGAAAAATATGAAGTGACTTATCTGTTGGTTTGTACAGGTTCGGATACCGTGATTCCACCCATTAAAGGCTTGTCGGAAATAGATTATTGGACTTCCAAAGAGGCTTTGGAAATGGCTGCATTACCTAAATCGCTGGCTATTATTGGTGGCGGAGTAATTGGAATGGAATTTGCTTCTTTCTTTAATAGTATGGGGATAAAGGTGAGTGTCATTGAGATGATGCCTGAAATATTAGGGGCTATGGACAAGGAAACCAGTGCGATGTTACGTACAGAGTATCAGAAGCGAGGGATTAACTTCCAATTGAATTCTAAAGTGATTGAAGTCAGTCCGGCAGGAGTTACCATAGAAAAAGCCGGTAAATTGTCACTGATTGAAGCGGATAAGGTTCTGGTAAGTGTAGGCAGAAAAGCGAATCTAAACCAAGTGGGACTGGATAAACTAAAAGTGGAAATGGTGCGTAACGGTGTAAAAGTGGATGAACACATGCTTACTTCCCATCCTAAAGTCTATGCTTGTGGAGATATAACCGGATACTCCATGCTGGCTCATACGGCTATTCGTGAAAGTGAAGTTGCCATTAATCATATTCTGGGAGTGGAGGACCGGATGAATTATCATTGTGTACCGGGGGTGGTATATACGAATCCTGAACTGGCCGGAGTGGGAAAAACGGAAGAGGAGTTGAAAGCATCAGGGACCAGCTATCATGTACAGAAATTACCGATGGCTTATTCGGGGCGTTTCGTGGCAGAAAATGAAACAGGGAACGGGCTTTGCAAATTGATTCTGGATGAGGAAGACCGCATTATAGGTTGCCATTTGTTGGGAAATCCTGCTTCGGAAATAATCGTTGTAGCGGGGATTGCCGTTCAATATGGATATACTGTAGAAGAATTTCAAAAAACGGTATTTCCACATCCTACGGTAGGCGAGATTTATCACGAAACACTTTTTGCATAATGTTTTGCATAGATAACCGCTGTACGGATGTTTATTTCAATTTGGCAGTGGAGGAGTATCTTTTAAAGCAGACACAGGGGGATTATTTTGTAATTTGGCAGTCGGAACCTTCCGTGGTCATGGGCAAGAATCAGTCTGTTCGTGCCGAGGTGAATGAGGATTACAGGATAGAGAAGGGCATTCGTTTGGCTCGTAGGTTTTCGGGAGGTGGTGCAGTTTACCATGATAAGGGAAATATTAATCTTACTTTTATAGAAACGACATCGCAACCCCTGTTTGAAGACTATTTGCAGCGTATTGTTGGTTTTCTGGAAACGATGGGAGTTACGGCCTATACGGATGAGCGTTTGGGGATTTATCTGGATGGAAAGAAAATATCGGGCAGTGCGCAATGTATTCATAAAAACCGTGTGATGTATCATTGTACTTTGTTATTTTCTGCAAACTTGGATGTACTTCATACAGTGTTGAAGGGGAAGTCTGATGAATTGGAGTCGATTCCCGGATTAAAGAATATCCGTGCCGTACCGTCTGTACCTAGTGAAGTGGTCAATCTCAATTGTTTTTTGGATGTTTCGGTGAATATCAAACGGTTTATTCATCTTTTGTTTCATTACTTCTTGATAGAAGATGAAAAGAATAGCATTTATCATTTTTCCCGAAAGGATTTGGCGGCAATCGAGTTGCTGAAAGTAGAAAAATATGCTAATGAGGATTGGATACATCATCGGGTCACTTTAAAAAAGATTTAAGTTAAAACTTTCTTTTTCAGTGGCTTGTTGTTCATATAAAAGGATTAAAAAAATAAAATTATCAATATGTCAAGATTTGAAATAAAAATGCCTAAGCTAGGCGAAAGTATTACTGAAGGAACCATTATATCCTGGTCGGTAAAAGTGGGTGATACTGTCCAAGAGGACGATGTCTTGTTCGAAGTGAATACAGCAAAGGTCAGTGCTGAAATTCCATCTCCCGTAGAAGGCAAGGTGATCGGGATATTATTTAAAGAAGGAGATACCGTACCTGTAGGTACAGTAGTAGCAATTGTAGATATAGATAGTGATGAAGGAATAGGAGAGGCTCTTGTAGAAGAGCAAAATGTACCGCAAGCAGAAGAAACGTCCTCCCATGTACCATCTGTAACATCTGTTCAGGAAGTAAAGGAAGTTCCTAAGGCAATAGCGGCTAAAACAGAAGAAGAGCGTTGGTATTCCCCCATTGTACTTCAGCTGGCTCAGGCTGCACATATTTCGAAAGAGGAATTGGATCGTATTCAAGGGACAGGATATGAAGGACGTCTGAGTAAAAAAGATATAAAAGCTTATATTACTAGAAAGGAACAAGGTAACATAACCGTAACTGAACCTGTATCTGCATCCGCCCAATCTGTTGAGGCTGTTTCTGTCCGGACTTCTCCAACTGCGCCATCATCGGCTTCCTCTTTAACACCCCCAGTTTCCGGTTCGCAAGAAGGCGTGGAAGTGAAAGAAATGGATCGTGTCCGGAAAATGATTGCCGATCACATGGTTATGTCTAAACATACCTCTCCTCATGTTACGAATGTGGTAGAAGTGGATGTGACCAAACTCGTGAAATGGCGTGATAAGAATAAAGAGGCTTTCTTCCGTCGTGAAGGAGTCAAATTGACTTATATGCCTGCCATAACCGAAGCCGTAACGAAGGCATTGGTTGCCTATCCGCAGGTAAATGTATCTGTAGACGGTTATAATGTCCTGTTTAAAAAGCATATCAATGTCGGTATTGCTGTTTCACTGAATGATGGAAATCTGATTGTTCCGGTGATACATGATGCCGACAGGTTGAATTTGAATGGTTTGGCTGTGACCATTGATACTCTGGCGGTGAAAGCGCGTGATAATAAACTGATGCCGGATGACATTTCGGGTGGTACGTTTACGATTACCAATTTTGGAACTTTCAAGTCTTTGTTTGGTACTCCTATAATTAATCAGCCGCAGGTTGCCATTCTCGGTGTGGGATATATCGAAAAGAAGCCGGCAGTTATTGAAACTTCTGAAGGCGATGTGATTGCTGTCCGTCATAAAATGTATCTTTCTTTGTCATACGATCATCGGGTGGTGGATGGTATGTTAGGGGGGCAATTCCTCTATGCGATAAAAGATTATCTGGAAAATTGGAAAGAATAACCATTCATCACAGTAAAAAAATAATATAATGAAAAAATATGATATAAAGACCACTGATACCGAAACGTTGAAAAAGTGGTATCATTTGATGGTATTGGGACGTGCGCTTGATGAAAAAGCTCCGTCTTATCTGTTGCAATCATTGGGTTGGTCCTATCATGCGCCTTATGCGGGGCATGACGGAATCCAATTGGCCGTAGGTCAAGTCTTTACCAAAGGAGAGGACTTTCTTTTTCCATACTATCGCGATATGCTGACCGTGCTTTCGGCAGGCATGAGTGTGGAGGAATTGATATTGAATGGCATTTCGAAAGCAACTGATCCCGGCAGTGGAGGACGTCATATGTCCAACCACTTTGCTAAACCCGAGTGGCATATAGAAAATGTGTCGTCCGCTACCGGAACGCATGACCTTCATGCTGCCGGAGTGGCGCGTGCCATGGTGTATTATGGACATAAGGGGGTGGCGATCACTTCGCATGGAGAGTCTGCTTCTTCGGAAGGATATGTTTACGAGGCGATTAACGGGGCCAGTAGGGAAGGTCTTCCTGTGATATTTGTATGGCAGGATAATGGGTACGGTATCTCTGTTCCCAAAAAGGATCAGACAGTTGCCCGGAAGTATGCTGATAATTTCTCCGGTTTTAAGAATCTGAAGATTATTCATTGTAATGGCAAAGATGTGTTCGACTCGATGAATGCCATGAGTGAAGCCCGTGAATTTGCTATAGCCCATCGTACTCCTGTTATTGTACATGCCAATTGTGTCCGTATTGGTTCCCATTCTAATTCAGATAAACAGACGTTGTATCGAGATGAAAACGAATTGGCTTATGTAAAAGAGGCTGATCCTTTGATGAAATTCCGCCGGATGCTGTTGCGTTACAAACGTCTTACGGAAGAAGAGTTGCAACAGATAGAAGCAGCGGCAAAGAAAGAACTGTCGGTTGCTAACCGGAAAGCACTTGCAGCGCCTGATCCTGATCCGAAAAGTATCTTTGATTATGTTTTGCCCGATCCTTATATACCGGAAAAGTATAAAGAGGGACTTCATCAAGAAGAAAATGGTGAGAAGGCCTTTATGGTAACTGCTATCAACGAAACGTTGAAAGAGGAATTCCGCCATAATCCGGATACTTTCATTTATGGGCAGGATGTAGCGAATAAAGAGAAAGGTGGAGTATTCAATATTACTAAAGGAATGCAGCAGGAGTTTGGGGATGCCCGCGTGTTTAATGCTCCTATAGCAGAGGACTATATTGTGGGTACGGCAAATGGCATGTGCCGTTTCGATCCTAAGATACATGTCGTTATTGAAGGAGCTGAATTTGCCGATTATTTCTGGCCTGCTGTGGAGCAATATGTAGAGTGTACTCATGAATACTGGCGTAGCAATGGGAAGTTTGTTCCCAATATTGTATTACGTCTGGCCTCGGGTGGATATATTGGTGGTGGACTTTATCATTCTCAAAATATAGAGGGTGCATTAGCTACTTTGCCGGGGGCCCGGATTGTTTGCCCTTCTTTTGCCGATGATGCGGCCGGGTTGCTTCGTACTGCGATGCGCTCTCGTGGGTTTACTTTATATCTTGAACCGAAGGCCTTGTATAATTCAGTAGAGGCTTCTTCCGTAGTACCCGAAGATTTTGAGGTTCCGTTTGGGAAGGCGCGTATCCGCCGTGAAGGTACAGATTTAAGTATGATAACGTATGGAAATACAACTCATTTCTGTTTGAATGTGGCTGAACGCTTGGCTCAAGAGGGGTGGAGTGTGGAAGTGATTGATCTTCGCTCGCTTATTCCACTGGATAAAGAAACTATTTATGCGTCAGTGAAGAAAACAAGTAAGGCTTTGGTGGTTCATGAGGATAAAGTTTTCTCTGGTTTCGGAGCTGAAATTGCTGCCGGAATTGGTACGGAGCTGTTCCGTTATCTGGATGCTCCTGTACAGCGTGTAGGTTCTGTTTTCACTCCTGTAGGTTTCCATCCTATATTGGAAAAGGCTATTTTACCTACTGAGGATAAAATTTATGATGCAGCCAGGACACTGCTGGAATATTAATCAAATGTCCACAGGTTACATGGACCGTTTTATATGTTGTCCGTGTTAATCTGTGGTGAATAAAAAAGAATTATGAAAACAATAGGATTATTTTATGCAATGAATGCAGCCAAGACTTCCCATATAGCTGAAAAGATTCGGGAAGATTTGGGAGGAGTGAAAGTAATAGAAGTCGTTTTGATAGAAAAGGCTTGGCAGAATGATTTTCAAGCGTATGACAATATGATAGTGGGAGCGTCAACTTGGTTTGATGGTGAACTTCCTACTTATTGGGACGAACTGGTTCCCGAATTGGAGTCGTTGGATTTAAAGGGAAAGAAAGTAGCAATATTCGGTTTGGGGGATCAGAAGAACTATCCTGATAATTTTGTGGATGGAATGGGGATTTTAGCAGATGCTTTTCAAAAGGCGGGGGCTGAGTTGGTCGGTTTTACTTCGACAGACGGATATACCTTCAACCAATCGAGGGCAGTACGTGGTGAAAAATTCTGCGGTTTGGTAATTGACCAAGAAAATCAGGCTCAATTGACCAGTAAACGTATTGCTGATTGGTGCAAGCTGATAAAAGAAGACTTTACTTCCAATAAGAAAGAATAATAAAATAATATCGCAAATCATTTATTTACTGTAGGGGCGCATTTAATGCGCCCAAATGTATACAGTAAATCATTTTCGGACAGATTCAATCCTCCTCTATACCTAAATAAGTGGCAACGGCTTCCGCACATCTTTCTCCATCAATACCTGCTGAAACAATTCCGCCGGCATAACCTGCCCCTTCTCCACAAGGAAATAACCCGTTGATAGTGACGTGTTGCAGTGTCTCGTTATCTCGCAGAATCCGTACCGGAGCCGATGTGCGTGTTTCGACACCAATCATCGCTGCTTCATTGGTCAGAAAGCCATGACTGCTTTTCCCAAATTGTTGGAAGCCTTTGATCAAACGGCTGGTGATGAATGTGGGCATCCAAAAATGCAGAGGAGAGGAAACTAATCCCGGACTATACGAACTGTCAGGTAAATCATAGCTTAGTTTTTTGCGGGTGAAGTCCATCATTCGTTGTGAGGGTGCGGTTTGGCGCATATTGCCTTGTTGCCAGCAGGTGGCTTCTAATGCCTCTTGAAAATACATCATGGTTAATGGACAATGGCCGGTAGTCCATTGACCATTATTTTTATTCGTGGCTTTTAATTCTTCACTTTTCGTTTTTAATTCTTCTGTAAAAAGACTATTGTCCGACAGGTCTTCCGGTCTGATTTCTACTACCATTCCGGAATTGCTCCATTTGGAGCCACGGTTGCTGGGACTCATGCCGTTTACTACAATTTGATGCGGACCGCTTGCGGCGGGAACTACGAATCCTCCCGGACACATACAAAAACTATAGACTCCACGTCCTTCTGCTTGTGTCACAAAGCTATATTCGGCGGCAGGCAGATACTTTCCACGTCCGTTTTTATTATGATATTGTATCTGGTCAATCAGCATGGACGGGTGTTCCAGACGTACTCCTACCGCAATACCTTTGGCTTCCATTTCTACACCATTATCATACAACCACTGATATACATCCCGTGCGGAGTGTCCGGTAGCCAGAATAACAGGTCCTTTGAAAGTCTTTCCGGTATTTGTCTCTATACCTGTGATTTTGTTTTTTTCTATGATAAGGGAATCCATTCGTGTTTCGAAATGCACTTCACCTCCACATTCTATGATGGTATTCCGCATGTTTTCAATCACGCGCGGCAGCTTGTCCGTACCGATGTGCGGATGGGCATCTACCAAAATGGAGGTACTGGCACCATGTTGACAGAATACATTCAGAATTTTGTCTACATTACCCCGCTTTTTGCTTCGGGTATAGAGCTTACCATCTGAATAGGCTCCTGCTCCTCCTTCTCCGAAACTATAATTACTTTCGGAGTCAACTTTGTGCTCACGGCTGATACGGGCGATATCTATTTTTCTATCGCGTACATTTTTTCCTCGTTCCACTACGACAGGCCGAAGTCCTAACTCTATTAATCGTAAAGCTGCAAACAGTCCGCCCGGACCTGCTCCTACAACTATGACTTGTGGCTTTCCTTCTACCTTATTGTATATAGTGCGGATAAATTCCTCGTCCTGCGGAACTTCATTGATGTACAGACGCACTTTCAGGTTTACATAGATAGTACGCTGACGTGCGTCTATGCTTCTTTTCAGGATACGAAGGGCATGGATGGTACGTATATCCAATCCCTTGTCACGTCCGATGAATTGTTTCAGTGACTGTTCATTAGCTGCTTGTTCAGGCAAGACTCTTATTTGAAATTCTTGTATCATGGTTCTTGTTTAGGTTATTCGCCTTCCGGCATTAATTTTTTGCGATAATAGGAATTGGCGGTATATAATGCGGCGGCAGGATTGTGTCCTGTCACACGGTCTTTGGTCACCAAAGTTGTAGTATAGGCATTAGAGTATTTGTAGAACAGGCTGTCATGTCCTACGCACAGTCCGATCACCACATTTAACTCTGTATGTGCTTGGTTGAGAAGACGTGCCTGCAGGATAGGGTTACACATAGCAGCACCGATATTCTCACATTCTTTGGGGATTCCAATAGAGGATTTGGCTGCTCCGGCTACTTTGCAGATTACTGAGTAAACCTCAAAGCCGTTAGCACGGAGGATACGGGCAAAAATACGGGCTTCATTTACCAACCCGATACAATAAGCAATTCCTATTTTTTGATATCCCATCTTTCGTGCAAAAGTCATGATTTCTTCCACACGGGTTAACCGGCAATAACCTTCATATTCCACTTCGGCACTGGCCACTATTACGTTGTGGTTTTCGTTATATCGTTTCAATGCCCATTCCAAGTCTTCTTGTTCCAAATGGGTTGTCAGGCAAAATTCGGGGTAGGTGCGCTCTTTGAACTTGCAGTTCTGTGTGCCGCAATCTACGCAGGTAGGGGTGTGAGATTTATCTTTTGTCATTTTATATCATTCTTCAAATTAAGTCTTAAAAGGGAAAATAGATTTTTATCCAAACAAGGCCCGGAATGCTTCTTCCACTTTTCTGACCGGAATAATTTCTATTTTCAATTTTGATGTATCCATTCCTTGTAAATTATGTTTTGGTATAAGGATTCGTTTAAAGCCTAACTTTTCCGCTTCTCCGATTCGCTGTTCAATACGGTTTACAGGTCGGATTTCACCACTTAGTCCCACTTCTCCGGCCATGCAGGTATCGCGTTCTACCTCTGTATCCATATTGCTGGATAGAATGGCACTGATGACAGACAGGTCGATGGCCGGATCATTCACTTTCAATCCACCCGCAATGTTTAAAAAGACATCTTTTTGTGCCAGTTTGAATCCTACCCGTTTTTCGAGTACTGCCAGAAGCATATTCATACGTCGTAAATCAAATCCGGTGGCAGAACGTTGCGGATTTCCATATACAGCCGAACTGACTAAGGCTTGTGTTTCAATTAAGAAAGGACGGACACCTTCTATGGCAGAGGCGATAGCGACTCCACTCATTCCGTCATGGTCTTGGCTAAGCAACAGTTCGGACGGGTTACTCACTTGGCGCAAACCATTTTGTCGCATTTCATAAATGCCCAGTTCGGCAGTGCTTCCGAAACGGTTCTTGATGCTGCGAAGAATGCGGTACATATAATGTTGGTCACCTTCAAATTGCAATACGGTGTCTACAATATGTTCCAGTACTTTCGGTCCGGCAATGCTTCCTTCTTTATTGATATGGCCGATTAAGATGACCGGCGTATTTGTTTCTTTGGCAAATTTCAAAATAGAGGCGGAACATTCACGCACCTGTACTAAACTGCCGGGAGAAGAGTCTATTGTTTCAGTGGAGATGGTTTGAATAGAGTCGATGATGACGAGATCGGGTTGTGTATTCTTTATATGTATATAAATCTGCTCCAATGAAGTTTCACAGACGATCAGGCAGTCGGAAGAATTATGCGGGATACGGTCTGCACGTAGTTTTAATTGTCGTGCACTTTCTTCTCCCGAAATATACAATACTTTTCTGTCAGGCAGATGAAGTACGGTTTGCAACACCAAGGTAGATTTGCCTATCCCCGGTTCACCACCCAGTAAAACGAGTGAGCCCGGTACTAAGCCACCTCCCAATACCCGGTTCAGCTCTTCGTCTTGCATATCAATTCGAGGCTCGTCTCCTCCGGTTATGTCATTCAGTGTGACAGGCTTGCTTTTTACGGGTTCCAGACCGGATACCGGTCTTTTATTTGCAGGTTCCTTGCGTACAACTTCTTCTACGTATGTGTTCCATGCACCGCAAGACGGACATTTCCCTACCCATTTGGGTGAATCCTGCCCACAGTTGGTGCATACATATACAGTTTTTTCCTTTGCCATATTCTTACGGGATAATTAAAACAGCACAACTTGAGGCTGAATTTGTACAAAGGTAAGGAAATAGTTCTGCATACCAATTATGGGTCAGATAAAAAAGTATTAAAGGTTTTTTCTCTTTTCAGAAGTAGCTGGATGTTTCAGGCTTTTCAAGGCTGCTTTCTTATCGAAATGAAAAATACCTGAACAAATGGAAAGATTATTCCGTTTTAGTTATTAAGACGTCTTATAAATTAAAGAACTAAAAAATAAAACTGAAATGAAGCGTATATTCTTTTTAATATTACTTGCCGTTATGTCAACCGGCATATATGCTCAAACCGATGATAAAGGATATAAGGAAGGAGCATGGGTACTGAATGGTGTTACCGGTCTGAATTTGTCACAAACCGCCATGACTAACTGGTCGGCCGGTGGTGAGAATGCCTTATCGGGAAACGCTTACCTGAATGGTTCGTTGACTCATAAAAATGGAAACTGGCTATGGGTGACTAATCTGATATTGGATTATGGCCTGTCCAAAACAAAATCGCAGGGAATGAGAAAGACTACCGATAAAATAGGCCTTTCTACCCAATTAGGATATTCCACTAATAATGTATGGTATTATACTTTAATGGGAGACTTGAATACACAATTTGCCAAAGGATACAACTATCCGGACAAGACTCACTATATCTCGAACTTCTTTGCACCGGCTTATTCTAATATCTCATTAGGTATGGAGTATCGCCCTAAGAGTAACTATTCTGTTTTTCTTTCTCCGGTTTCTGCAAAAATGACTTTTGTGGAAGATGATTATCTTTCGGAGATAGGAGCTTTTGGTGTGGATCCGGGAGATCGTTTCAAAATAGAATGCGGCGCTTATCTGAAAGGCAGGGCCGAGATGCCACTTATGGAAAATGTGAGCATGATTACAACAGCCGATTTCTTTACTCCTTACAGTAGCCAGTTTGGTAATGTGGATGTAAATTGGGATGTATTGATCAGCATGAAAATTAATAAGTTTTTGTCCGCCACCATCAATACGACTTTGAAATATGATAATGATGTGAAGACTTTTGAAGAGGATGGAACTAAAAGAGGGGCGAAAGTTCAGTTCAAAGAAATATTGGGGGTAGGTGTTGCTTATAATTTCTGACGGGGGATAGTTTCACCATAGATTACACAGATTCAAAGATTATGTGGATTTACAACGGTTCACACGGATTATGACGATTGATACTAAAGAGTTAGGTCAACTAAATCTGTGTGAATCTGTGTAATCTGTGGTGAATCCTCCTGTTTTTCCTTCTTTTTCACCACTATTTTGTCTTATTTCTGCCTTAATAAAAAGTATTCTTATATTTTATCGCAAAAAAATGGGAAATTGTGATAGATTGTAGGAAATTGTTTTTATATTTGCATCGTTCAAATAAAGAACAGAAGAAGAACAATTATAAAATGACGATGTACTATCTCCATACAACCACCACATTAGGGATGGGGCACATGACAACTACAATGTCCACATCCACAACAATGACCCCTCGGGGTTAAGGATAGTATATGTGTTTCTACGTGATACACGCTTACGGACGTAAGCAAAACAAGCTTTTAATTTTATTTTTTTTAGTGTAAACAGATGCAGTTTCTTTTCGTTGTCATGCTGAGTGAAACGAAAGTAGATCCTTTACCGGACTTGAAATGGTAAGAAGGGCAGAATGACAAAAGAAGCTGGAACAAAATAGATAATTGCATGAAAGTTATGAAATTCGGCGGAACATCCGTAGGTTCCGTGAACAGCATTTTAAGTGTCAAACAGATAGTAGAGGCAGTTGAAGAGCCTGTAATCGTAGTTGTATCAGCTTTGGGTGGTATTACTGACAAGTTAATCAATACTTCGCAGATGGCTGCCAATGGGGATTCCGCATACGAGAAAGAATACCGTGAAATTGTGAATCGTCATATTGAAATGGTATATACCGTAATTCCTGCAGGTAATGAGCGTACTGTTTTATTGGATAAGGTCAACGAATTGTTGAGTGAGCTGAAGGATATTTTTCAGGGAATTTATCTGATAAAGGACTTGTCGTCTAAAACATCGGCTACTATTGTAAGTTATGGTGAGCGCTTGTCGTCTATTATTGTAGCTTCGTTGATAAAGGGTGCGGTATGGTATGATTCACGCAACTTCATTAAGACTGAAAAAAAACATGCCAAGCATATTCTAGATTCCGAATTGACTACTTGCTTGGTTAAAGAAGCTTTTCAGGAATTACCGGAAGTGGCATTGGTTCCCGGATTTATTTCTACTGATAAGAACAGTGGTGAAGTGACCAATTTGGGACGTGGCGGTTCAGATTATACCGCTTCTGTCATAGCTGCGGCACTGAATGCGGATAGCTTGGAAATATGGACGGATGTGGATGGTTTCATGACGGCGGATCCGCGTGTAATCAGTACGGCCTATACCATTAATGAGTTGAGCTATGTGGAAGCGATGGAGCTTTGTAACTTTGGAGCGAAAGTGGTTTATCCACCGACTATTTATCCGGTATGTCATAAGAATATCCCTATTCTGATTAAGAATACGTTCAATCCTCAAGGCGAGGGAACTATCATAAAGCAGGAAGTTAATTCCGGTTCTAAAGCCATTAAAGGTATTTCATCCATCAATGATACGAGTTTGATTACGGTTACCGGCCTGGGAATGGTGGGAGTGATCGGAGTGAATTTCCGAATTTTTAAAGCATTGGCACAAAACGGAATCAGCGTGTTTATGGTATCGCAGGCATCTTCCGAGAACAGTACTTCTATCGGTGTGCGTAATCAAGATGCGGCGCTGGCTTGTGAAGTGCTGAATGAGGAATTCTCCAAAGAAATAGAAATGGGGGAAATCAGTCCGGTAGTTGCCGAAATGAATTTGGCCACCATTGCTATTGTCGGTGAGAACATGAAACATACACCGGGCATCGCCGGTAAATTGTTCGGAACTTTAGGCCGTAATGGTATTAGTGTGATTGCTTGTGCGCAAGGTGCTTCAGAAACCAATATCTCTTTCGTGGTAGAATCCAAGTCACTGCGCAAATCATTGAATGTGATTCATGATTCGTTCTTCTTGTCCGAATATCAGGTGCTGAACCTTTTTATCTGCGGTACAGGTACGGTAGGAGGCAGTTTGATAGAGCAAATCCGTTGTCAGCAACAAAAGTTGATGCAGGAACGCGGTTTGAAGCTGAAAGTGGTAGGTATAGCCGATGGACATCATGCATTGTTTACCCGTGCAGGCGTAGACTTGTCACAGTATAAGGAAGAGTTGGCAGAGAAAGGAATGCCTTCGTCCACCCAGGTGTTGCATGACGAGATTATAGGTATGAATATATTCAACTCTGTGTTTGTGGATTGTACAGCCAGTGCAGAAGTTGCATCCTTATATAAAGATTTTCTGATGAATAATATTTCGGTGGTAGCAGCCAACAAAATTGCTGCTTCTTCCGAATACTCCGTTTATAGTGAACTGAAACAAATAGCCCGTCGTCGCGGTGTGAAATTCTTGTTTGAAACCAATGTAGGAGCAGGGCTTCCCATTATCAACACAATTAATGACTTGATAAACAGTGGAGACAAGATCTTGAAAATAGAGGCGGTATTGAGCGGTACGCTGAATTATATCTTTAATAAAATAAGTGCGGATATTCCTTTCAGTAAGACCATAAAAATGGCACAGGAAGAACGCTACTCGGAACCCGATCCGCGTATTGACCTGAGTGGCAAGGATGTAATCCGCAAATTGGTTATTCTGGCTCGTGAAGCCGGATATAAATTGGAACAGGAAGACGTGGAAAAACATCTTTTTGTACCGAATGATTTCTTTGCAGGCTCATTGGAGGAATTCTGGAAGAAAGTACCTTCTTTGGACGCGGATTTTGAATCACGCCGTCAAAAGTTGGAGGATGAAAACAAACGTTGGCGTTTTGTAGCCAAACTGGAAAATGGGAAAGGCAGTGTGTCTTTGCAGGAAGTAGACAGTAAACATCCGTTCTATGGCTTGGAAGGCAGCAATAATATAATTCTGCTTACAACCGAGCGATACAAAGAATATCCGATGATGATACAAGGATATGGGGCCGGTGCCAGTGTGACTGCCGCCGGAGTATTTGCCGATATCATGAGCATCGCTAATATTTAGGCTTATGAAACATATTATTATTTTAGGTGATGGTATGGCCGACTGGCCTGCTGAATCACTAGGAAACAAAACATTGCTACAATACTCCAGTACACCCTATATGGATAAATTGGCTGCTATGGGACGTACCGGGAGATTGATTACAGTCGCTCCCGGATTTCATCCGGGTAGTGAAGTGGCGAATATGTCTGTTATGGGCTATAATTTACCGAAAGTGTATGAAGGTCGTGGGCCGTTGGAAGCAGCAAGCATCGGGGTGGAGTTGCAACCGGGCGATATGGCTATGCGTTGTAATATTATCTGCATCGAAGATGAGAAGATAAAAAATCACTCCGCCGGACATATCACTACCGAAGAAGCTGATGTGCTGGTTAAATATTTGGACGAGAAATTGGGTTCTGACCGGATTCATTTCTATACCGGTGTACAATATCGCCATTTGTTGGTGATAAAAGGGGGAAATAAAAAATTGGACTGCACCCCACCCCATGATGTGCCTTTGCAGCCTTTCCGTCCGCTCATGGTGAAGGCGGAAGTACCGGAGGCGCAGGAAACGGCCGGATTGATTAATAATCTTATCCTGGCTTCTCAGAAATTATTGGCAGATCATCCGATTAATCAAAAACGTATAGCCGAAGGCAAAGATCCTGCTAATAGTATCTGGCCTTGGAGTCCGGGCTATCGTCCGCAGATGGAACCTCTTTCCGAGAAGTATCCGGCCATACAGAAAGGATCTGTTATTTCAGCGGTGGACTTAATCAATGGCATAGGACATTATGCAGGATTACGCCGTATTGCTGTAGAGGGGGCTACCGGTTTATATAATACGAATTATGAGAATAAGGTTGCTGCGGCATTGGAAGCATTGAAGACGGACGACTTTGTGTATCTGCATATTGAGGCCAGTGATGAGGCCGGTCACGAAGGAGATTTTAAGTTGAAGCAGTTTACTATTGAAAATCTGGATAAACGTGCTGTAGGACCTATTTATGAAGCAGTGAAGGATTGGGATGAGCCTGTGGCTATCGCCGTGCTTCCGGATCATCCTACGCCTTGCGAACTCCGTACCCATACGGCCGAACCTGTGCCTTTCCTTATCTATTATCCCGGTATAGAACCGGACTGTGTGCAGACCTTTGATGAAGTGGCATGTGTGGAAGGCAGTTATGGAATATTGAAAGAAGATGAGTTTATGAATGAATTTATGAAAAAATAATGTGGCAGTTTGCTAATTTGCCCCAATGGCAATCCTCCATGTAAAGCCCTTGGCACATTAGCACATTAACACATTGAAAAATTGTTTACTATGAAATATTACAGTACGAATCACCAGGCTCCCGATGCTTCTTTGGAAGAAGCTGTAGTGAAGGGACTGGCTTCTGACAAAGGTTTGTATATGCCCGAGGCCATCAAGCCATTGCCGCAAGAGTTTTATGATCAGATTGAGAATCTGTCGTTTCAGGAAATTGCTTATCGCGTGGCCGATGCTTTCTTCGGTGAGGATGTTCCTGCTGAAACACTGAAGCAGATAGTTTATGATACATTGAGTTTTGATGTTCCTGCCGTAAAGGTAAAAGATAATATTTACTCTTTGGAACTGTTTCATGGTCCCACATTGGCATTTAAAGATGTAGGTGGACGTTTCATGGCCCGTTTGTTGGGCTACTTCATTAAAAAAGAAGGGCAAAAGCAGGTGAATGTACTGGTTGCGACTTCGGGGGATACCGGTAGTGCTGTAGCCAATGGCTTCCTCGGAGTGGAAGGTATTCATGTGTATGTGCTTTATCCGAAAGGAAAAGTCAGTGAAATTCAGGAAAAGCAGTTCACGACTCTGGGTCAGAATATTACAGCGCTAGAAGTGGACGGTACTTTTGATGACTGCCAGGCATTGGTTAAGAATGCGTTTATGGATGCTGACTTGAATGCACACATGAAGTTGACTTCTGCCAACTCCATCAATGTGGCTCGTTTCCTGCCACAGGCATTTTATTACTTCTATGCCTACGCGCAGTTAAAGAAAGAAGGAAAAGCGGATCATCTGGTAGTATGCGTACCTAGCGGAAACTTTGGTAATATCACCGCCGGACTATTTGGTAAACGCATGGGCTTGCCTGTCAAGCGTTTTATTGCGGCCAATAACCGGAATGATATTTTCTACCAATACTTGCAGACCGGAAAATACAACCCTCGTCCTTCCATTGCTACTATTGCCAATGCAATGGATGTGGGAGATCCAAGTAATTTTGCCCGTGTACTGGCATTGTATGATAACAGTCATGCTGCCATAACAGCGGATATCTCTGGTGCGACTTATACGGATGAACAGATTCGTGAAACGGTGGGTGAGGTATATCGGGAAACCGGTTACTTGCTCGATCCGCATGGAGCCTGCGGTTATCGTGCTTTATCCGAAGGATTGTCCCCCTGCGAAACGGGTATTTTCCTGGAAACGGCACATCCGGCTAAATTCCTGGAAACTGTGGAAGGCATCATTGGCGACAAAGTGGAGATTCCCACCAAACTGCAAGCGTTTATGAAAGGAACTAAACAAAGTATTCCGATGGAAAAAGACTTTGAAAGTTTCAAAGGCTATTTGATGAAAGAATAGCTTTTAGAAATTCTGATAAGAGAGGGGGCCAAAAGTCCAAAGTAACTATCCAATGGTTTACCGTGGGGGCGGATTGAATAGTTACTTTGGGCTTATTTACATAAAGAACAAAAAAGTTCCGTCACAGCAACATGCTCATTACTAACCATTTTCTGTGTGAAGGTTTCTCAAATCCCCCTCAATCGGTGGTATGCTTCCGGCTATCGAATCCTGTTACGTATGTAACAAGAGCCTATTCCTATCATATTTTCACTCCGTTCCATTTGATATTTCACCTGGGTGAAGCAACTGTTTCACCTAGGCGGAAACGGCTGTTCACCTAAGTGAAATCGCCTCTTCACTCGGGTGAAGCAACAAATGCAGATGGACAAAAATACGCCTTATGACGCTCCCCTGCAAGGAAGCAACCGCAACTATGACACAGGGATTAGAACAACCAATATACGTCAAGTAGAATTTGGCAGTGGAGAATGGCAAACCGTTTCAGGGGAATTTAGAATATATTTGCACAGCATGTCGTTGATTTACAGAAAGATACTGTGCATAATTCGGAATGATTGATGCGTGTCTTTATTTTATTTCTTCCAGCAACTTTCCGAACGAAGTGAATGTCCGATGTTTCCCGTCCCGGGTGAGGTACAAGGCATCGGGGGCGATGACTTGTAGATGGGGCAGACCGGCAGGAGCGTTTTTGGCTTGCAGACAAGTATATCCGTGACGGTTCAGTGCGTTGATAGTCCAGTGCAGCAAGGTTTCATCTGTCGCTTCCACCGTTATTTCCTGCTTTCCATTCACGGTTGGATAGTAGATGCCGTGATCATAATCGAACCGGATATTACTGTGTGAGAATAAGTTGTCCATCTGATGGCTTAGAATCATATCTTCCGTCACTCCACATTGCAATCCTTTCTCTTTAGACAACAGCCAAAGCTTGTCCGACAGGACTAGAGCTTGTTCTATATCATGGGTTGATAGCAGAATAGCCTTGTTTTGTTCCACGGCTAGCCTGTGCAGTAAAGTCATGATTTCTATCCGGCTTACTACATCCAGAAAGGCGGTTGGCTCATCCAGAATAATCAGTGGACATTCTTGTACCAATGCTTTAGCTATCATTGCTTTCTGTCTCTCTCCGTCCGAAAGTTCGGCTGTATAACTTTGTGCTTTGTGAGTGATGCCTACGGCATTTAGGGCTTCTTGAATGATGGCATGGTCATGCCGGTGCAATCTTCCGAAGAACCCCGTGTGCGGCTGGCGTCCCAAAGCTACCAGTTCATACACGGTCAATCCTCCTGCTTGGGTCTTGTCCGTCAAAACCACGCCAATGGTACGGGAGCGTTCTTTTTCCGAATAGTGTTGTAAAGGTTTGTCCAGTAATTGTAAATCTCCGGCTAAAGAGGGTTGTGAGGCGGATAATGTACGAAGTAACGTCGATTTTCCGGCTCCGTTGGCTCCAAGCAGACTGGTCAGTTCTCCTGGGTAAAGCTCGAAAGAAAGGTGTTCGTGCACTTTCTTCTCTTCTTTATGGGTGCGATAACCTATACATAGGTCTGTTGCGGTGATAACAGCTTGCTTTTCCATTAGTTGAAATACTGGATTTTACGTTGGTTCACAATGACATAAATAATAATGGGCGCACCAATGACCGGGGTGACGGCGTTTAGCGGAATGATACCTGCTTCGCCCGGCAAAATACAGATAAAGTTACAAACTAGTGCAATCACTCCGCCGGTCAGCATAGTGACGGGCAGCAAGGAATTATGATTGGATGTTCCCAACATCAGACGGGCGATATGAGGTACAGCCAGTCCGATGAAAGAAATCGGACCGCAAAAAGCAGTTGTTATTGCTGTCAGTATTCCGGTGGCGATAAGCAGCAGGTTGCGTGTACGGCGAATGTTGATTCCTAGGTTTTCGGCATAGCGTGTGCCTAGCAGCAAGGCATTCAGGGGTTTTATCAAGAGTATGGTAATCAGCAGCCCTGTCGCTGTAACCAGAGAGAAAAAGGGAAGCTGTTGTAAAGATACTCCTCCAAAGTTTCCCATTCCCCAAATCATGTAGGAATGTACTCCTTCTGCCGTGGAGAAAAAGTTGAGCAGGGAGATAGCAGATGAGGTGATGTATCCTATCATGATACCTATAATAAGCAGCATAATGCTGTTTTTTATCAAAGTGGAGAAGAATAGAATGATTCCCATCACTATCATGGATCCTATAAACGCTCCGATAATGACGGAAATAAAACCGGATAAAGTAAATACTCCGGCGGTGATTGTTCCTGCACCTGCCAGCATGACCAGAGCAACTCCCAGACTTGCCCCTGAACTGATGCCCAAGATGGAAGGATCGGCCAGGGGATTATTGAAAGTCGTTTGCAACATCAGTCCCGATGAGGCTAACGCCATTCCACAGAGTAAAGCCGTAACCGCTTGCGGCAGGCGGGATTCCCAGACAATAAAACTCCAACTCGCCTTTTCTACTTCATTGCCTGTAAGGATATGCCACACCGCCTCGGCAGGGATGTTTACCGAACCGAACAACAGGTTGGCTCCTGTCAATGCAAGGATGAGGAGGAGCAGTATGATACCGTATTTCGTTCCTTTATTCTTCAAAATCACTCCGCTAATTTAGTGAAATATTTTAATTCATACCCTTCTAAAAGCGTAGGATGGAATATTTTTATCAAATCTTTCAGCAACCGGTCGGGATGGAAAGGGGAATCTTCGTAAAAGTCTACCTTCCCTGTGTTGCATCCATAAATGTTGCGTTCCTTGAATGCGCGGAAACCGGTGTATGGAGCATAGTCCTGCTCCAATTCCTTATAAGTCTTGTCAATGGCCTGATTATATTTGATGAGCCAAAAGTCTGCATTCTGCCCTTTGTCAAACACGGTTTCGAAGGCTAGGGGAACAGAACCGCTATGCTCGTCATCGGCAAACACATAATTTGCCCCGGCATCCGCATAAATCCGTGCGGAAGTGCTTTTCCCTCCCGGAACATACCATGCCGAACCGTTCTTTAGTTCGCTGATAACGCTCGGTGCAGATGAAAGGGGAGCAACCAATGCTTTCAGCTCATTATAGTTTTTTTCCACCTCGGCAAACAAGTTGTCCGCTTTTTGTGCCTCACCGAACAGAAGACCGTAGAAACGCATCCATTCGGCACGTCCCAATGCTGAAGTTTCCATGTAGTCTGCACATTCGATAATGGGGATGTTGAGTTTCTCCACCCGTCCGTATCCGCCACTGTTCTCAAAAGGGGAGAGCATAATGGCATCGGGATGCAGGTCGATTATCTTTTCTATATCCGGGTTCATTCCATTCCCTACATCGGCGATGCTTCCTGTGCGGCAGCCATCCTGCACTTCTTGCAGTTTGATATACTTCAAATCGCAGACTCCTCCAATACTTTTCAATGCACCAATCTGGTTGAGCAATCCGCAATGTACGGATGAGTAAACAACGGCCTTACTCAATGGCGTGCGGACAAGTGTCCCTTCCGGCAAGTCGGCAGGCAGGGACTTTTTTTTGTCAACCAAGACATAGGTGTGCAGTATCCGGGTCGTATCCCATGGATTGCGCAGACGGGCAATGGTATAGTCTTCGGTTGCAGACAGGCTGAGGTTTTCTGCATAACGCAAAGGGATTGCTTTTTCTGCTTCTATTACAGAAGAACTCTTGCTTTTTCCGCCGCAGGAGGAAAGAAGGGCAAGTAAGAAGATGAATAGGATTACTTGTTTCATGTTATTTTTTATAATATCCGCCGGTTTTACGGGAACCTTTGTATTCTATTAATTCTTTATCTTTCAGTGATCGTAAATAACGCTCTGTCGTAGCAGCTCCTTTTTGGATATATTCTGCAATTTCATATCCTTTTGCACCGGGTTTCTTTTCCAAGAAGGTGAGGATAAGGCTTTCAAGTTCGTTTATTCCCTCATTTATTCCCTCATTTATTCCCTCATCTTTGTTTACTCCCTCATCAGCGATTCTGTCTATTACTGAAATGAACTGCATACCTACCGGCTCATTAATGAATTTTATATTCGGCTCTTCTTGAAGTGCACGTATAATCCCCGAGCCCAGCCCGCGATAAGGCATCGTTTTAGCACAGAAATTAGCAATGAAAGGATTGCGTACTACGGCGCTTCCCAGTTTGATGCTTTCCACCGTCAGCCCATCGGGAAGGCATCCCGGGCTGATAATCTCTACACGGTTATCAAAAATGAGTAATCTTATCGGTGCATTACGCGTATAATCACGATGTACCAAGGCATTCTGCAAGATTTCTTCTAATGCCACTTCTGATATTTCCAGTTTCCCGATAGAATTAAATCCTTGTCCTGCCTGTATATTATGAAGATTTGCTTTCAGAAAAGACATTCCCTTTTCAAATAATTCGGGCAGTGTGCCGGTGATATCTTTACTGTCCCGATAGTTGATACCTCCTATATCGTTACCAAAAAAAGAAACAGCTTTGATGACAAAAGTTGGACGGTACTGCTGAGGGTCTTTGCCGAAGAACAGCAGGCCTGCCAAAGTCATTCTGTCCTCTTTCATGATATGAAGGTTGTGTAAAAGTTCTGTGTATAGAATACCGAATGAATCTTTTTCGCGACCATATTCTTTGCGGATAAAGTTGTCCAAAGCATATCCGTTGATATCTTTTTCGGAAGTGAAAGGAATGGGTTGCTCGTCAGCGTACAGTATGCCGGAGCATTGGAATAAACGCATAATTTCACTATTCTCCATTACTTTGCGCTTATCCGCCCCTTGTTTAGTCCAGATTATCCCGTTCAAATCCTTGTAAGGTTTGTTATCACCTTCTGCTATGTGGGCGATAAGAAGGGAACGTTCATCTACAATAACGGTTTCCGTCTGTATATAGATAACCGGGCGAAGCAAGTTAGTGGCTATATTGGCCAAGATAGAATTGAGTTGCTGGATTTCCTGATAAGACAAGCCGATGATTTCTCCCGTTTTGTCTTTTATGCCGAATAGTATCATTCCACCACGAGCATTGGACATAGCTACTATTTCGGCGGCAATACTGTCTTGGTTGGGAAAGCATTCCTTGAATTGTACCGTACTGGTTTCTCCACATTTTATAATGAGCTGTAATTCTTTGCTGTCCATTTTTCTAGGTTTGTTTGTGAATCCTGTACAAAAGTACGGTAAAAAAGTGAGGAAAGTTTTATGAGATTATTTAATTTATGAGGGAAATAATTGTAGTTTTGCTTCCTTCATCAAAAGTGAAGAGAAGCAAAACCATATTTTATTATTTCAGTAAGAAGGTTAATCCGCATGGACCTACCCCTACATTGTATTTGTTTGTAAATTTGCCGTTTGCCGAATATTCGTTTACATAGCCATCAGTGGTATAACTTGGCCATCCTCCAACCATATTGTAAGAACTGATATAAATGTTTCCGGTAAATGGATTGACTGCGATGCCACAAGGGCTATCAACAGGTTGATCTATTAAATTTTTTGTTTCATTTCCTGTTTTTGTATCTATACTGAAATAAGTATTTGCCGTTGCGCCATAAGGAGCATTGATAAGGTAAAGGGTATTATCTTTTACAGTCATTAATGTTGCTTCCGTTACATCTGTAACAACATTCATATTGTCAATTTTTTGTACTTTAGCTGATATGTCATTATAATTACCCATTGCTAAGACATATACGTTTCCTTCCGTAGTAGAACAAATTTTAGTGGGATTTAGTCCTACGGGTATTCTTTTTGCTTCTGTAAATGTCTTTAGGCCTATTTTAGAAACACTTTTTCCATTTGCATAATCTGCACCGTAATTCATTCCGTCTGAGTTAGCAACATACAGGTAGCCGTTGGCCACTGTCATCTCTTCTGGATTTGGACCAACGTTTAATGTTGCATCGATAGTTAGACTAAGGGTGTCGATACGGGAAACGTACCCATCATACATAGAAACATATACTTTTCCATTAGCAGCTATAATATCACGTGGACCTTCCCCTTGAGTGGATGTCGGAACAATCTGTTTGATGGATTTAGCTGTATTTTTGTCTACTATTTCTATAATATTTGAACCATATATGGCAATATACATTTTCGAACCGTACACTATTGCATCTTGAGGGGTACTTCCCAAACTTCTTTTGTTTATGTCAAAAAATACATTATTGCTTGCTGTTCCTTTTTCAAAGTTAATAAAAGAAAGTGTTCCATTAACATTGTTGCTAAGATTACCTGCATTAATAACGTACAAGCCTGTTGCCTCGGTTGGCGAAGTTACTTCGGGAGTCGTGTCGGGTTGTGAAGAAGGGTCTTCTTCCGGATCTCTAGGAACTTCGATCTCATTGTCATCATCGTTACAAGCACAGAACAGCGGAGCTATACTAAATAAGGCTGCTGCAAAAAATAAATGTTTGAATTTCATACTTATATAATTTTTAAAAATGAATACTGCAAGTTAGTTTATAGCTTCTACCCGGCATCGGGTAGCTTTTCACTATGTCATATTGTTTATTTCCCAAATTGATAATATCTCCCCGAAGATTGTATGTAAACTTCTTTATCTTGAAGCTGCGGTATAATGAAAGTCCGTATTCTATATATCCATCCATTTCATTACTTGGACGATTTTCGGAAGCAATATATCGTTTGCTCACACCTGTAGCATGAAGAGAAGCATTTATGAAAGGATTTTCCAAGGCTAAAGAAGCACCTGCGCTATGACGTGGGGTATATGCAATCTGATGTTTGTAATATACGACTTCCGGGTCTGTTTTATCTACTGCATATTGATAGGTATAGTTTCCAGTCAATAGTAAGGAATAATGTTTTGCAAGTTGGAAAGTGGTGTTTATATTGGCATCTACTCCCCAAATTTCTACTTTGCCTAAATTTACCATATTCCAGATAAACATATTATAGGGCATTGCCACAATTTTATCTTTTACCTTATTATAATACCCATCCAATGTCAGACTGATTGCTGGTAGCCAGCTTGTAAAGTTGTTCTGGTAAGTGATACCTATATTATATTGTTGAGCCTTTTCGGGACGAAGATCACGGCTACCCATCCGGTCAAAGTAGTTTTCAGAAAAAGTAGCCACTCTGAATATGTCTTTATAGGAAGCCCGAAGGTATAGCTGTCCGTCTGTACAAGGTTTCCATGAAAAAGAGAAGGAAGGGGATAATTTTCGCCGGTTCTCAGCTCCGTTTCCTTCTTTTGCACCATTAAGATATATCGATCCGAGTAGTATGGCAACAGCTGTTATGTTATCAGTTTGATATCGGAGAGTTGCTGTTTGTAATATAGAATGCCGGTAAGGGCTTGTATTGTTAGGAGTATTGGCATTTAGGTTATTATATATGTAATCTGCCGCATAAACCATGCTCCAGTGACTAGTCGGAGTATATAGTAATGCTCCTGATGTATAGTATTCTCGTTGGAAATAACGGTCGTTTAATTCTCCTCCGGGGTATTTTCCTCCTTCATCGTGGTAATGAGATTGGCTCCAGTTAAATTTCCCATTGATTAACAAAGAAAGATTATTTTCCCAATAAGTACGGTAATGTACTTGTGAAAAGAAATTTCGTTCGCGTAACTTCTCACGGCTTTTCGCGTTGTAAAGAATGACTGCACCGGGTAATTGCTGATTTGTATCGTAATAATAAATCTTTCCGTTCAGTGTGCTTCTGTTATTAGGGCTGATGTAAAGATTCAGTTCTCCTCTGTAGGTTTGAATGTTGTTGTTATAGCGTTTTTCTTTGGAAACATAATCTCCGTTGACTAAAGTGAAAGGATATAGGTTATCTGCCCTCATAAATTCACCAGTGGTAGATGCTGAAATCTTTTCGTTAAACTTTTGTTCGTAGCGGATAAGGGGATTAATCATCCCGAAAGAACCTGTCTTTATCTGTCCCGTCAAGTGATTTTTTTTGTTTGAAAAATCCGGGGATATGCTTTGTAATTTTAAGGCGGCAGCAGAAGCAACTGTACGTGCCGGTACAAAAATATCTTCATTGTCCCCAATGGTCAGTGAAATTTGCTGGATATTGTCAATAGAGAAACGAGACAAGTCTATTTGTCCGCTTTGACAATCACTGAGTGTAACCCCGTCATAAACTACGGCTGTATGTTTGGCTCCTAAACTCCGAACGGAGATAGTTTTCATTCCTCCTGCACCCCCATAATCCTTTATGTTGACTCCTGAGAAGCGACGTAAAGCATCAGCAATATCCGTAATGCCTTGTTGTTGCAATTGCTTCTTGTTGAGTTGTTGGAAGGGACTGCTACTTTTAACCTGTTGCTTGGTACGTTCAGCCGTAACCGTAACTTCGTCTATTTTATGCACTTTCCCGGTAATGGAATCTCCTTTCTCCTGTGCCTGTATTTCAAGCGGCAATAGGATAAAGCTGCAAAGCAGACAAAGCCATAGCTTATAAGCCTGGTTATTTCCTTTCATTTAAAAAAACATATTAATGAATAAATACCGCATTCTTACCGCTGCTCTTTCCTCGAAAGCGACGGTCGATGACTTTACGTTTTGCAGGTCTTCTGACTTACTCCTGTTTACTTGCCTTCCCACCTTAATTATATATACAGGCAGTGGCGTGAGTGGATAAGTAAACCTATCCCCTTATAGGGGTAGATGGAGCTTACAGCAGCGGGACTGTTCAGGACTTGCACCTGATTCCCTTTTCATCCGCTTCCTCGCATCAGTCGGAGGTACGCGGAACAAAACGTGGCAAAGATAGTTTGTTTGGATGAATAAGAAAAGGGAAATGATAAAAAATCCTTTTTTGAAATTAGTTGCAGATTTATTTCTTTCCCAGCAAAAGTAGGCGTGTGTAACGGTTCTTTTTTAGTGGCAAAACTAGTTGATTCTATCCATGTTGAAGATAAAATGAAATAGTATTGAATAAAATAAAACTGATGCTTAACAACATTCAAATATTGATTCGCTTTATTCAATATAATCACTATATTTGTTAAATGAATAATCTTAAAATACGTAATAGATGAAACATTTGAATTTTATTTTAGCCGGTTTATTTTTCCTGTGCGGTCTTTGTTGTCGGGCACAGGTGCTTCCTTTGGAAGAAAATGTGGTGTTGAACACCAAGGAAGGACAAATCAAAGGAAAACTGCTTTTGCCCGGTGGGGTGAAAACCTGTCCGGTGGTGCTTATTATAGCCGGATCCGGACCTACGGATATGGATGGTAATTCAGCCATTGGCAATTTGAGGAATAATTCGTTGAAGTTCCTGGCAGAAGGCTTGGCGGCAAACGGCATCGCTTCCTTGCGCTTTGACAAGCGGGGGATAGGAACCAGTGCGTCGGCTGGTAAGGAGGAAGCGAAACTTCGTTTTGAAGATTATGTGAACGATGTAACTGGCTGGATTGATTACCTGTCGAAAGAGAAACGTTTTACGACGATCACGGTGGCAGGACATAGCGAAGGGGCGCTGATTGGAATGTTGGCCTGTCAGAACCGGCTGAAGGTGAAAGGCTATATCTCGATTGCCGGTGCGGGTCGTCCTGCCTACGAGATTATAGAGGCGCAAGTGACCGCTCAACAGAATCCGGAAGCGGTGCGGAAAGAGGTGGCATCCATTAACAGGTCTTTGAAAAACGGCAAGGAAGTGAGTGACGTGCCGGCTTATCTGCAATCATTGTATCGGGCTTCTGTCCAGCCTTATTTGATTTCCTGGTTCAAGTATAATCCCCGGACGGTGATTGCTTCCGTTAAAGTGCCGGTCCTCATTGTTCAGGGTAAAAATGATATTCAGGTATCGGTGGAGGATGCCGAATTTCTGAAAAAGGGTTGCCCGGCTGCCGAGCTGCTTTTGATTGATAAGATGAACCATGTGCTGAAAGATTGTGAGTCAAAGGCCGTACAGCAGCAGATGCTTACTTATGGGAATCCTTCTCTGCCGGTGAACAGTGCTTTGATAGCTTCTGTCAGTACATTTGTGAAAAAACTGAAATGATATGGGAGAAATAAAGAAACGTTTGCCGTTGCAATGCCCTGCGTGTAATGCACCGTTGAGGGTGGGTAGGCTTTTCTGTGGAGAATGCCGCACGGAAGTGTGCGGAGATTTTGAACTGCCTGTGCTGGCACGGCTTTCAGATAAAGAGCAGCAGTTTATTCTTGCGTTTGTCAAATCGAGCGGAAGTTTGAAGGGCATGGCGAAAAGTATGGGGGTCAGTTACCCTACGGTGAGAAATATCTTGGACGATTTAATTGATAGACTTTCTAAAATGGATGAGTAATGGGAAATAAAATGATAGGCAAAGCGGTGAATCAGTTTATACAGATTGCCGGTATGTGGGCATTGGTATGGGGAGCGTTGGGGGGCCTCATTTCGGTCCGGTCCCAATCCTGCCTGGTGGTGTTATGCGGCAGAGCATCTGATTGTGTGGCTGTTGTGCCATATGTTGATAAATCATTTTTATGGATAAAATAAAAAAGAGGATGCAAAAAGTCTTGTTGGAGCTTTGACATCCTCTTCTATGTTATACTGATGCGTTATTTAATCTTTTCTCGAATCTTGCTAAGATAGGCACGCATCCCCGCAGCATCTTTCTTGTTGATGATATCCAACAGCTCATTTAATTCTGTACGGATACCTTCTACCTGTGCCGGGGTGCGGGGATTGAATAAAATTTCCTGCAACAGGTAGTCGTCTTCGCTTAGTACTCCTTTGGCTATCTTCATGTGGCGTTTGAAAGTAGTACCGGGAGCGTCCTGATGCTTCATCACTGCCGCAAAAACAAAAGTGGAAACAAAAGGGATAGACAGTGAATAGGCCACTGTCTCATCGTGCTCGTCGAAGGTATACTCAAAGATATTCAGACCAAGGTTTTGGTATAAGTCTTTGAAGAAGATTTTACCCAAATGGTCGCCTTCGCTGATGATGATGGCATTTTCGGTGCTCAGTTTGTCTAGGTTGGCAAATGTGGGACCGAACATGGGGTGAGTAGACACATAACGGAATCCGCATTGGTCATAAAATTCTTTCAGTCCGGTCTTTACCGAGGCAATATCGCTGATGATGCAATCCTTGGGGAGAGCAGGCAATACTTGGTGAAAAGCATCCAGTGTATATTTCACGGTTGCCGCATTGATAACCAGTTCGGGCTTGAATTCTTCAATCTCTTCGAGTGTGGTATATCGGTAGGTATTGTAAACAAAACGAAGGCGTTTCGGGTCTACATCAAATACGGCGGTTTCGTGCTGGAAGCTCAATACATCGGTAAAGAAGGAGCCCATTTTACCGGCTCCTAAAATTAATATTCTCATCGGTTTACTTATTTATGATTTCCATTTGTTGCCTTACGCTTTCTTCGTGGATGGCTTCGAATACTTTTTTAATGAAATCTGAGTCCATGCCGCACAGTGAGCCTTGTGCACCGCGCTTGTCTAGAATTTCATTGTAACGGCCTGTCTGCAGAATGGTCATATCATGTTCTTTCTTGAATGTACCGATTTCACGGCAGACACGCATACGTTTTGCCAATACCTCGATAATCTCATTGTCGCAATCATCGATTTGGTTACGCAGTTCGCCCAGGTTTTCGGTGGTTTGGGTTTCTTTGCGGATGACTAGCAGATTTAGGATATAGTCCAGCACATCGGGAGTGACTTGTTGGGCGGCATCGCTCCATGCACAGTCGGGATTGCAGTGTGATTCTACGATTAAACCGTCAAAACCTAAGTCCATCGCCTGCTGGCAGAGGGGAGCTACCAACTCGCGCTTGCCACCGATATGGCTGGGATCACAGAAAATCGGTAGTTCGGGAATGCGGCGACGCAATTCGATAGGGATATGCCATTGAGGCAGGTTACGGTAAATCTTTTTATCATAAGAAGAGAATCCGCGATGGATAGCACCCAGTTGCTTCAAACCTGCATTATTGATGCGCTCGAAAGCTCCAATCCACAATTCAAGGTCAGGGTTGACAGGGTTTTTAATCAATATAGGAATGTCCACACCTTTCAGAGCATCAGCAATTTCCTGCACGGCAAACGGGTTGGCAGTGGTGCGTGCGCCAATCCAAAGCACATCAATACCTGCCTTTAAACATTCGTAAACGTGTTTGGCTGTAGCCACTTCGGTGGCAACATACATACCGGTTTCCTGTTTCACACGTTTCAGCCATGCCAGGCCATCTACACCGATGCCTTCGAAACCTCCCGGTTTGGTACGCGGTTTCCAAATGCCGGCACGGAAAATCTTGATGCCTTTATTGGCCAGCATGAGAGCTGTATCCATAACTTGCTGTTCTGTTTCGGCACTACATGGGCCGGCGATAATCATCGGGCGTTTTTTTTCAATTCCCGGAAGTTCGATGGGTTTTAAATCTAATTCCATAATCTGATATTTTGTTTTGTTACATTATCTTTTTAATTCTTTCCAGTGCTTCAGCCAGTTTTTCTTCTTTGGCACAGAGGGAAATACGTATATAGCGTTTGCCGTTACTGCCGAAGATGAAACCCGGAGTGATGAACACACGTGCTTCGTGCAAAACTTTTTCGGTCAGTTCTTCCACGTCATTGTAAGATTCGGGAATACGTCCCCAAAGGAACATACCTACCTGATTGGGATCAAAGCTACAACCGAGTACTTTCATAATCTCTTCTGCCAGTTGGCGGCGGCGGCTATATACATTGACGTTCGCTTCTTCGTGCCATTCCACACTATTGTTGTAAGCTTGTGCGGCGGCCAGTTGCATGGGGCGGAAAGTTCCTGAATCAATATTACTCTTTATTTTCAATATCCATTGTACAAACTGCGCATTGGTGGCAAGCATTCCCACACGCCAGCCGGGCATATTGTGGCTCTTGCTCATAGAGTTGAACTCGATACAGCATTCTTTGGCTCCGGGCACATTGAGAATACTCAGTGGTTTTTTGTTCAGAATAAAGCTGTATGGGTTGTCGTTTACAATCACAATATTATGGCGGCGTGCAAAGTTTACCAGCTTTTCATAAAGTTCCATCGTGGCGTTCGCTCCGGTCGGCATATTGGGATAGTTGGTCCACATAATCTTGACGCGGCTCAAGTCCATCTTCTCCAGTTCATCAAAATCGGGTTGCCAATGGTTGTCTTCGCACAGGTTGTAGTTCACAATCTCACTGCCCAATATTTTATTTAAAGAGGTGTAGGTAGGATATCCCGGATTGGGAACTAATACTTGGTCACCAGGATTGACCAATGCCAACGTCACATGCAGGATACCTTCCTTGGAACCGATCAGAGGCTGGATTTCTGTCGCCGGATCAAGATCGACGTGATACCATCGTTTATACCAGTCGGCCATAGCTTTGCGTAGTTCGGGGATGCCGACAGTAGGTTGGTATCCGTGAACATCAGGGCGTTTTGCTTGCTCGCACAGTACTTGCACGGTTTCTTCCGAAGGAGGCATGTCAGGGCTTCCGATGCCCAAACTGATTACATTCTTACCTTCGGCATTCATTTGTGCCACTTCTTTCAGTTTACGGCTGAAGTAGTATTCGCTAACATTCGCCAGACGGTTTGCCGGCTGAATATTATATGGTTGATGTTCCTTCTGCATATTCTCCTAATATTTTAAGTTCTTTTGTCAATGGTGAAACGGCGTCGATAGATTGCTTGTATCTTAAATAATCATTGAAGATCACGTCTACGTAGAACAGATATTCCCATTCTCGGCCTATAATCGGTAATGATTGAATCTTGGTCAGGTTTATTTTATAGAAAGAAAAGATAGAGAGCACTTGCGACAGGCTTCCTTCGTTGTGAGGGAGGGAGAAAACGATGTTGGCTTTGTTTACTTTCGAACGTTCACGTAAGTCATCGGCTTTCCATGGGTCGGCCACTACAAGGAAACGCGTGAAGTTGTGTTTGTTTGTTTCGATGCCTTCTTCCAATACTTTCATTCCGTATAGATCGGCGGCATATTTGGAACAGATGGCGGCATGACCTTTCAAGTTTTCCCGTTTGATGGCTTCTGCACTTCCTGCTGTATCTTCCGTTTCTACTATCTTCAGTTTCGGATGTTGCATCAGGAACTCTCGGCATTGTGCCAAGGCAACGGGGTGGGAGTTTACTTCGGTCAATGTATTCCAGTCATCGTCGGGCAGACACATGAAACTGTGCTTGATGCGTAGTTTGTGTTCTCCGATAATGGTCATTCCACTTTCGCGCAGCAACTCATAGTTATGCAACAAGCTTCCTGCAATGGTGTTCTCGATAGCAAGCATACCAATGACATTGCTATCCTGTTTCATATTCGAAAAGATTTCTTCGAATGTGGAGCAGCAGATTAGTTCGATTTCTTCACCTGGGAAGAATTTGTGGGCGGCAATGTCATGATATGAGCCCGGTACACCTTGTATTGCTATCTTTTTCATTCGCTATTGTATTATAAAAAAATCCCGCTTCTGCCGGAAGCGGGATTTCGTTGTTATTATCACATTGATTTATTCGTTGTTTAACGTATACATACAAATTCCCGCTTCACTTTGTTGCTAAAGTAAAAGTAATAAAAGAAGAAAAAGTATGTATTGTATAATGCTTTCATTTTGTTCTTATTGTTATTGAATACGCTGCAAAAGTAATATATTTCTAGCAAAAACAAATAAATAAGAAGTTTTTTTTCAAATTTTTTTTAGACAGTGCCTGTTTGGCTCCTGCTTTCCATAATTCCCGGCATCTGTTGTAAAGCCCAATCTACTAATCCTTCTATATGTGGTATTAAGCTTTTCCCTCTTTCTGTCAGTTCATATTCTACTCGTGGCGGAACTTCGGCATATACTCTCCGGCTCACTAGTCCGTCAGTTTCCAGTGTGCGCAGGGTTACAGTCAGCATGCGTTGTGAGATATCGGCTATTGTCTTATGAATATCGCAAAATCGCATGGTTCCGTTAGCATTTAATGTGATAAGAACTAGCATAGACCACTTATCACCAAGCCTGCACAATACATTCCGTACAGGACAATTATCATCCGGATGAAAATTTTTCATTTTTTTTAACATTTCCTATTTCCTTGTCGTTCAACAATGGTTACCTCTATGTAAGTTCCTTATCTACAGGTGCCTTCTTGTTTTTTGGAAGAAGGATACTTACATTTGTATCACAAAAGTAATAAACTTACTAAAGATAACTATTGTTTTACTAGATAAATTTATTGTTTCACTTATAATTAGTTAAGATTATGGCAAAGAAAGTAGCTGTTTTAGCAGTAAATCCGGTGAACGGATTCGGTTTGTTCCAATATTTGGAAGCGTTTTTTGAAAATGCTATATCCTATAAGGTGTATGCAGTGGCGGAAACAAAGGAAATTAAAACAAACTCGGGTATTGAATTGGTGGCCGATGATGTGATTGCAAATCTTATAGGGCATGAGGATGATTTTGATGCTTTGGTTTTTGCCTGTGGGGATGCGGTTCCTGTATTCGCTCAAAATGCGGATAAGCCTTATAATGTGGACTTGATGTCGGTCTTGAAAGCATTTGCTGGGAAAGGAAAGATCCTGATAGGTCATTGTGCTGCAGGCCTGTTGTTTGATTTTGCTGGAATTACAGAGGGAAAGAGATTAGCTGTGCATCCTTTGGCAAAACCGGCTGTAAGTAAAGGGATGGCTACTGATGAAAAATCGGTTGTTGATGGTAATTTTTATACAGCACAAAGTGAAAACTTTGTTTGGACAATGATGCCTCAGGTAATTGAAGCCTTGAAAAAATAAGGGAATTAATGTCGCCCAATGTAGAAATTTCCTATATTTGGGCGACAATTCCTAAAAATAGAAACAATGAGATACAATTTTGATAAAGTGATAGATCGCAGCGGTACGTCTGCTGAGAAAGTAGAAGGGCTGAAGCATATTTGGGGACGTACGGATTTGATTCCTTTATGGGTGGCTGATATGGATTTTGCCACAGCTCCTTTTGTAACAGATGCTATCCGTAAACGTTGCGAAAATGAAGTTCTAGGGTATACAGGTAAACCAGATAGCTATTATAATGCGATTATAAACTGGGTAAAACAGCGTTATGATCTGGTTGTGACCAAGGAAATGATAAATTTTGTTCCCGGCATTGTACCAGGCATCGGTATGGCTATGAATTGTTTTACTCAGAAAGGGGATAAGGTAATGATTCAACCTCCTGTTTATCATCCTTTTGCATGGGTTACTACTCGTAATGAGCGCACTTTGGTTACCAATCCGTTAAAATGGGAAAACGGCATGTATCGTATGGATTTGGATACTTTTCGTGAACAGATTAAAGGTTGTAAGCTGTTTATTTTATGTAATCCTCATAATCCGGGTGGCGTTGTGTGGACTGAAGCAGAGTTACGAGCGATAGCTGATATCTGTTATGATGAGAAAGTATTGGTCTTCTCGGATGAAATTCATGCGGATTTGACTTTACCTCCTCATACACATCGTCCTTTTGCTACTGTCAGTGAAAAGGCTCGAATGAACTCTGTTACTTTTATGTCTCCTAGCAAGGCTTTTAATATGCCGGGACTATCTGCCTCACATGCTCTTATTTTTAATGAAGATTTGCGTAAACGTTTCCGTATCTATATGGATGCCGGTGAGTTGGATATGGGACATGTCTTTGCTTTTCTTTCTGTTGAGGCTGCTTATAGTCATGGTACGGAATGGCTTGACCAATGTTTGGCATATATACAAGGAAATATAGATTTTGTAGACGATTTTTTGAAAAATCATGCACCTAAAATCAAGGCCATTCGTCCGGAGGCTTCTTATTTAGTTTGGCTGGATTGCCGTGAACTGAAGTTGAGCCAGAAAGATTTGAATGAATTCTTTGTAGATAAAGCGCATTTGGCATTGAATGACGGGGAGATGTTTGGTAAGGAAGGTATTGGCTTTATGCGTTTAAATGTGGCAAGTCCGCGTTGTATCATCGAAAAGGCGATGAAACAACTGGCGGATGCTTATCAACTATATATAAAGTGATTATTTTAAGTATTGCGTCTTGAAAATATTCACGCATAAAATGAAGATGGATAACAATAACGGTCCGAATATGACACCCATGAATCCGAATAAAGAAAGTCCGATGACTACTCCAAAAATGGTGATGAGTGGATGGGTGTCTGCCATCTTCTTTTGCAGAATAAAACGGATGAGATTATCAATGTTTGTTACAATTAATCCACAATAAAGAAGTAATCCGATGGCATGTGTCCAATCTCCTGAAAGAGCAAGATAGGCAGCTAGCGGGAACCATACCAATGCTGTTCCTACAATAGGAATGACGGTGGCAAAGCAGGTCAGGAAGCCAAACAATAGCGCGCTGGGTACATCAAATAAATAGTAACCTAATGTAGCTATTCCTCCTTGAATGACTGCTAGTAAGGGAATACCTATCGCATTACTCCTTACAATCATATTAATTTCTTTCAGTACATTTTTTTTGTTTGTATCGCTGAAAGGAAGTAACTCATAGATATATTTTTCCATTTGAATTCCGCCAATTAGCATGAAATAGAGAACAAAAACCAATACGAAAGCATTAACGGCAAAGCTACTGATACTTCCCATCAGAAACTGTCCGATGGCAGGAAGAATTGAGGCTATGGATGAAATGTTTTCCGCATTTAGTAAGTCATATCCCGTCTTGGTATGGAGCCAATCGGCAAGATTGGTTACCGTATGGATAAAACCTGTCGTATCTACGTTTACCGTTTGTAATTTATTGATCAATAACCATACGGCCAATGATAAAGGTACAAGAAAGCACATAATAGCTTCTATCAAGAGTAAAATGGCTGTAATGCTTTTTTTGAAATGCTTTTCTTGGGTAAGATAAAACATTTGTTTTCTTACCATAATGTAAATGGTGCATGCTCCTAAAATACCTCCCATGAAAGGAGACATTTTTATAAATAAAATAAGTCCTAATCCCAGTATAATGGTGATAAGGGAGTATTTCCAATATTGTTCTTTTACGCTCATGTGTTTTTTGCTTATTTTGTATATAAATAAACAATAAAACGAATTGAAATGTTCCGCTTTTAAAACGGAACATTCTTAGTCATGTTTTCATAATTATTGTATTGACCGCTAATATTAATTTCATTTTCAGGAGCCAGTTCTATTGCTTTCTTCATATCTTCCACAGATCCGTCTTTGTCTCCTTTAAGTAATTTGATACGTCCTCGTTCATGATATGCTTTGGAAAAGTTTGGATTGATTTCAATGGCTTCATCATATATAGCCAATGCTTTGTCAAAATCTTTGTTTGCCAGATATAGTTCGCCTGACAGGATATAGGCCTTTTCATTGAACGGATTGAGTGACAATACTTGATTAAAACATTCTTGTGCTTGTTCCGGTTCATTGGTGGCGGCTAGAATTTCTCCTTTCAAGAGCAAGGCTTGTTCGTCGTCGGGATTGAGGCTGAGTAACTTTTGTATATCTTCAGCAGCATCTTTTGCTTGTTTCATTTTCCAAAGTACTTCAGCGCGTAGCTGGTATGCTTCGGTATAATCTTCTTTCAATACGATAGCTTTAGTCAGCATGGCAATGGCAGTGATATCATCTTTCATGCCGATAGCTGCTTTTGCTGTCAAATAGAAAGATAGGGGGTTCTTATTATCTAAAACCAAAGCTTTTTGGCAGGCATCCTTCATATTTTCGTAATCTTCCTGCATATAGCAGATGCCAGCTAGTGAAAGGAAGGTGTTTACTTGTTCAGGATCTTTTGTAGCCATGCGGTCTAGTGTGATACGGGCGTCATCTAGTCGGTTCGCCTGTGTATAAGCAGTGGCTAGCAGGCTGAGAGTTTCTAATTCATCGTTGATGGCAACTGCCTCTTCAAAACATTTAATGGCATAAGGTAGTTTACCCATACGTTGGGCGCGGATGCCATCGTATTTTAAAATCTCGAAGTTCTTTTTATCATTTTTCTCTTTTTCGGTTTCGGGGATGTTGTTTCCGCCGAATAAGGATTTAAATAAGCCCATAATTTATAGTTGTTTTATTTGTCTATTGTTATAATAAATCGTCTGAGGTAAATTTCTTGTTCCTGATGCTGCATGTTGGTAAAACGTACTGCCTTTATTGGTTTCTGTTGTAAACTGGCAGTCAGTAGGTTCTTTTCTTGTGTAAAGTTTACTTTACTCCAATCTTTTCCATTTGCAGATATCTCAAGGCTTCCCCAAGTTGCGATTTCCGGTTTCCCGAAATCTATCTCTATATTTTCTCCGGGATAAACTTGATCCAGTTCGATAGTCAATGAACCATTACCGGGCCATTTGATAACTTCCAGCGCCGGAGAAATCTGAATGCGGTTTATCTTTACCTGTAAAGGTAAGTTCTTTATCTGACTGATATCGCTTATTAGTTTATGCGGCATATAGTCGGTTTCAGCATTCAGCAGTGTACTATATTTTTGGTTATAGCATTGCGTGACGGTGGCGAAAGTTTGATCAATCAATGGCTTGATTACCCTTCCTGCTGTCTTTATACCCGGCTGGTAAGGGTTTTGGTTGTATGTCTGGTCAATTTGAAACATTTGTTGTTGCAAGGCTTTCACGTGCTTGTATTTACGCATAAATAAAGATTGGTCATTTTTGTCGTATGCTTTGACCATTGCCAATACTTCATTTCCGGTTTCTCCCAATAGTTTGAATTGATAAAGCCAAGGCATGATTTCTACTATAATCGGATTTTTATCAGCATGGGCGACTAAAATATCACTTGATTCAATCATCTGGCTGAAGGTTTCTTGTAGAATAGAGAAATCTTTTTCAGTGTAAGTTTTATTTTTTATGTAACTTTCAGTAAAGCTTTGCGCTGTAGGTTGGAGATTTACAGATTCCTCTCGGCGATATTTATGTCCATTGGGACCCAAGTCCGAATTGTGGGCAGCAAAGAATTCCAATTCAGTGGCTGCATCGGGCAAAATGTTCATAATAGCATCTTTCCAAGTTTTTTCACTGTTATATTTTTGGGGATTCCAAGCGTATGAGGCTACACTATAAATAGCTATTTTAGAAGCCTCGGCATGTTCCATCGGATTAGTTACAAAGCCAGACATCTGATGGGCTATTTGAGTATCGTTTCCATATACTGGTCCCATGAGCAGATGATCTCTAACGTAATCGGAAACAGGAAAGTTCCACCATATATATGCCGGACGTTTAATCCGGTCGTTTATCCATTGAATACCATCTTGGGTAATATCGGAAATAACTCGGTCTCCTGTCCACATAATTTGTATGGATGGATTCAGTTTGTCTCCTAAAGTCGTAAGATATCCTTTAGCAGGGTCGGACCAACTTTTATTGTATTCCGTGGGACACATGATAAGGGGAGTTACATCTGGTTTTACTTTTACAAAATGTTCATCTATGTAGTTCAGCAGTTCTGCTTGTTTCACAGGGTTAGTACCTTCTCCTGAAATATCATCAAAGAAGACGGCAAAAGAACGGACACCGAGATGATACATCTTTTCAAATTTTGCCAATAATAGTTCACGGTCTTCCTTATTCCATTTGATGTCTTGCCCTGGATGGATGGCCCAAACAAAATCTATTTCGTTTTCTTGGGCTACTTTTACTAATTCCTGTAATTGTTTTGCTTCTTTTTCGGGGTAAGGCAAGCGCCAGTTGGGAGAACTATGGTAAGGATCATCTTTAGGACCGTATATATAGGTGTTCATTTTGTTTTCACCATAAAATTGAAGTTGGCGAAGACGGGCATTATGGCTCCAGGGAGTCCCGTAAAATCCTTCTACGACACCACGGTAGCATATGGCCGGATAGTCTTGTATCTCTATTATCGGTAATTGGTTATCTTTGAGCAATTGTTTTAAGGTTTGCAAGGCATAGTAGGTTCCACGTTCATCGTTCCCTGCCAGAATTATTTCCTTATTATTGATGGATAGATAATAACCTTCCTTTTGGTTGGGGATTTGACGAGTAAACTTGCGGATAGATTTGTCTCCTTTTTCTCCAATATAAATGCGCAAACCGGTATTGGCCGGGTGTTTTCCACCTAATAAATCTTTTAATTCTTGTACGGCATATGGATTAGCTTCAGTTTCTCCCAAGAGCTGGTAAGTTTCAGGTAAATTGATTTGTCCGCCTTGTTTGGAAACTTGTTGAGGGATGGGCTGTACATCTATGTTTTGGGCAAAGATAGTACAACCGGTAAAAAGACAAATGATTGCCAGATGCATTTTTTTCATATTCTGTTGGGGTAAAAGGTTAATAAATCAATGGCAAAGATACGATTTATACAGAAAGAATTCCATTTTTTAATTGTATTATTTCTTCGGAAAGTAGGTAGGAGAGTACCTTTTCCGCTTTTTCACGATTGCTATTCAATTGGTTCAGTAGTTCTGAAACAGGCATGGCGTTTGCCTGTAATAGCTGTTTGATTTGTTTTTCCAATTCTTGAAATTCCCCCTGTTTTATTCCTGAATGATGTTTGTTAAGGCATACATCACATTGTCCGCAGTTGTGTTCGTTCTTTTCTCCAAAATATCTGAGTAGCATTCGGCTACGACATTTATCATCGGCTGTGGCATATTCTATCATAGCCTTGATTCGGGTGGTATAGCTTTTTTTTCGGTCTTCGTATATTTCCCGAGTTAGGACAAGGCGATTCTTTTCTTGCCGTTCACGGGTATATATAATATAAGGTGTCTTTTTCCGTGGAATGTAATGTATGATATGTCTACGAGTTAGCGTCAGTAGAATTTCATAGATTCGTTGGCGGGTTAATCCGGAACGGATTACTAAGGAATCTTCGTTAATATAGGCATAATCAGTAAATAATCCTGTATAAGAACGCAAGATGATGTTTATCAGTTTCTCTGTATCTGTATCATTCTCGTGTAGTTTATAGAGTTCGTCGCGTTTCATAGTGAAAAGAATACGTGAAGCATTATCTTGCTCGTCCGTATATTCTAAATATCCGGCACGGGTCAGAATCTTTAAAGCGCTGTCTGCTTGTACGGGGAAATGTTTGAAGTTACGACAGAATTCATCCAAGTTAAAAGCAAAGGTGCAACCTATACCGTCTCCCATGGCCATTTGAAAATAGTAGTTGATATCTTCGTACACTTTTCGGATATAATCCTTGTCGGGAAATGTATCACTGATACGTTTGTTGAGAGTGGTTTTATCACTTTGGGCGTATAGCAGAACAGCATATGCTTTCTGCCCGTCACGCCCTGCTCGTCCGGCTTCTTGAAAATAGGCTTCAGGAGAATCAGGCATATCTATGTGGATAACGATACGTACATCTGGCTTGTCGATACCCATGCCGAAAGCGTTGGTTGCTACCATAGTACGGCTTTCTCCGGTGAGCCAGCTTTTTTGACGTTGATCTTTTACATCATTATTCAAACCGGCATGATAGAAAGTGGCAGTTATGCCGTTATTGACCAGTAGTTCGGCAATTTCACGTGTGCGTTTCCGGTTGCGGGTATAGACAATGGCGCAGCCGGGCACACTATTTAAAATATGTAATAGCTCTTCCTGTTTATTTTCTGTAGGACGTACAATATAAGCCAAGTTTTTTCTTTCGAAACTCATTCGGAAAACCTGACTGTTTTTTTTAAAGTTTAGTTTTGTTTGAATATCTGTTACTACTTCCGGAGTGGCAGTTGCTGTCAGTGCCAATATAGGTATGTCAGGAAGGAGTTCTCGAATTTCTGCAATTTTCAGATAAGCAGGGCGGAAATCATATCCCCATTGAGATATACAGTGTGACTCATCTACTGTGATCATACTTACCTTCATGTTCCGTAGTTTGTTACGGAATATTTCAGTATCCAGTCTTTCCGGAGAAATATAAAGGAATTTATAGTCGCCGAAGATACAGTTTTCCAATGCAACGATGATCTCTTCGCGCGTCATGCCTGAATAAATTGCTAAAGCTTTGATACCCCGGTCGCGTAAATTGCGTACCTGGTCCTTCATCAGGGCAATAAGAGGTGTGATAACTAAACATAATCCGGGTTGTGCTAAAGCTGGTACTTGGAAGGTAATGGATTTGCCGCCACCGGTAGGCATCAATCCTAGCGTGTCGTGACCGTTGCCTATACTTTCAATGATTTCTTTCTGTATGCCCCGAAAGTTATCATATCCCCAATATTGTTTTAGAATTTCTTTATAGGTCATTGGAAGGAGAATAAGAAAATTATGTCAAAACCCCAATGACTTGTCATCTTATTATTCTGATAAGTATCTGATAACGTCATTAAAGTTTTGACATATTTCAAAGATAAATTTTTACCATTATTCCTCACTGGGTTTTATATCTTCTATTTGCAATTGTACTTCACCACGCTTGTGCGTATTCTCTTCAATGGTATAACAAATATCAAAAGAACGTTTGGTCTTAATATAGCGTGCTTGTGAACTTTGTCCGAAAGCGATGCCATTCATCACATTGTTTGATTTATTGTCTACCAATTCCAACTTGATATGCTCCTGATCACGACCTACTACTTTGCTGGTACCATAATCATATACATTATGTGTACAAAAGATAGGTTTGTGGTTGTCTGGTCCGAAGGGATTGAACTTTTTCAGGTCGGCATGGAACTTCGGAGTGATATCCCGGAAGTCAATTTCTGCATCAATATCTATTACAGCACTAGTCTGTTCCGGCAAAATATGTTCTGTGACATAGGTCTCAAAACGGCGGGTGAATTCTTCCACATTTTCCACTTTCATGGATAGTCCTGCAGCGTAAGTGTGTCCTCCAAAATTTTCCAACAAGTCACGACAATATTCGATAGCTTTGTAAACATCGAAACCTGATACGGAACGGGCAGAACCAGTTGCTAGATTATCTGTACGGGTTAATACAACTGCCGGGCGATAATAAATCTCTGTAAGGCGTGAAGCTACGATACCGATAACACCTTTGTGCCACGCTTCATTATAGATGACAATGGAACGCCGGTCTGCTAGTCCTTCCAAGTGGTCTACAATTTGGTTGGCCTCTTCGGTCATGGTCTTATCCAGATCTTTACGGGTTTCATTGTATTGGTTGATTTGGTTGGCTTTCTCTAATGCTGCCGAGAAGTCCTTTTCTATGAGCAATTCCACCGCTTCTTTTCCGTTCTGTATACGTCCGGATGCGTTGATGCGCGGACCTATCTTGAATACGATATCACCTACGGTAATTTCTTTTTCTGATAATCCGCATACATCAATAATAGCTTTCAGACCTACACTGGGATTGGAGTTCAACTGCTTTAAACCATGATGTGTCAGCACTCGGTTCTCTCCCATGATAGGTACGATGTCTGATGCTACACTGACAGCAACCAAATCTAATAAAGGAGTTAGTTGATGAAATTCAATGCCATTATTCAAAGCGAAAGCCTGCATGAATTTGAAGCCTACACCACACCCTGAAAGATGATCGTAAGGATACGTATTGTCTGCCCGTTTGGCATTCAGAATAGCTACGGCTGGTGGCAATATATCATCAGGTACATGGTGGTCGCAGATGATGAAATCGATACCTTTTTCTTTTGCATAAGCAATTTCCTCTACGGCTTTAATACCGCAATCTAACACAATAATAAGTTTTACACCTGTTTCACAGGCATAATCCACTCCTTTTACTGATACTCCGTAGCCCTCATTATATCGGTCGGGAATATAGTAGTCAATGTTCGAATAGAACTGCTGGAGAAATTTGTATACCAATGCTACAGCTGTTGTACCGTCTACATCATAATCTCCATAAACCATGATACGTTCTTTCCTGCCCATAGCTTGATTGAGCCGTTCTACGGCAATGCTCATATCCTTCATCAGGAATGGGTCGTGTAGCTCGTTAAGCTGGGGACGGAAAAATCTTTTAGCCTCTGCTGCTGAGGTTATACCTCTTTCCAGCAACAGCTTACAAAGAATCGGGCTGATCCCTGTTTCCTTTGCTAATGCTTTAGCTGCTTCTGTCTGTTCTTGGCTTGGAGGTTGATAATTCCATTTGTGATTCATTTTATATATTGTTTTTTCTTTTTTCTGCTCTCGGAGACGGGATGATACCATTTTCTAGTTATACTTACCCAATCAATCCGTAAAGTTAGGAAAAAACAAATAAAAAAACCGCTAATTCCATATATATTTTATGGAATTAGCGGTAAAGTATTGTATAGTAGCGGATTATTTGATGCCTAATTTTTTAGCAATTTCTTTAGGCAGTGCATTTTTATTGACTACGATATTCATGGTTTTGTAACGAACGAATGCTTTTGAGGCGTACCATAAGCCTTCGTATTTTCCAGCTTTTCCCCAAGAATTCTTTACCATATAATAGTCATTTCCTTCTTGGTCTTTAGCTATACCGTAAATCAACATGCCATGATCGTCGGTTGTTTCCCAATTGTCATATGCTTCCTGGCGTTCTTCTTGTGTACACCATTTCTGAGGTTGTGGTTTGGTGTTCAGTTTCTTTTCTTCCGGTTTCATTTTCAACCAATGAGCCATGTCTGACCCACTTAGTTCTTGTACTTTTTCCGTGTCGGGCATAACAGCTACGCCATCACGTGTAAAACCTTGTTCACTGACATCAGATCCCCATGCGATTGGATAGCCGTTATTAATGGCATTGTCAAAAACCTGCATGAATTCATCAATGGGAAGGTTGTATGATTGTCCCCAACGCCAGTTGTCTTGAATTTCAAGGACAAATGGTTCGTAGAACGGATGGTGGGTATACGAGGTTAATGAAATGTAATCATTTGGATTTAATCCTGTTGATTCGAAGAATGAATGGGGAGTGTATTCTTTTCCTTTATAAGTGAATTTTTCAGGGCATTTACCTAAATAGATATCATGAATAGCGGCAATGGCCTTTTTCCATAATGGATTATGGTTATTATCTGTTTGGAGTTTGCGTAATTTTCCTTTGGCTATTGCTGCTACTACAGCATCCGATACGGCTGTAAGTTCTGTATGGTTACTTAGTGTATCACCATACATGACTCCCGGACGCATAACTTCTTCGGGCACCAGACCAAATTTTTTCATTCCATAGATAACGTCATAGAATGATCCTCCTTGGGAAAAAGATACATCTCCATGAGTACGTACGGCGGCATCAGCTCGATCCAAATAAGTTTGGTGTACGATGTACATTTCAGAAAAGTCGTATTCTCCTTTTCCCATACGAAGTAATTCTGATTCTAGAAAGGCCATACTGGAATAGCACCAGCAAGTACCGGCACGGCTTTGGTTCTTGACAGAAGTAATAGGCAGTTCTTTTACTGTAGTGAATACAAACCCTTCTTCCTTTGGCTCTTCTTTTTGTGCATCTTGTGCAAAGAGGCTTATACTGCATAAACCTAATGCTGCTAATAATGTAAATCTTTTCATTTTAGAAATAAAAGTTTTGTTTGTTATGTTACTCATTCATAATAGTTTCTACTTCTTCGATAGTGATAGGGATGCGTTTCTCGCCAGTGAAACGGGAGCCTTCCGAAGTAATCAAAATATCATCTTCCAAGCGGATGCCTCCAAAATCTTTGAATTTTTCAATAGCATCAAAGTTCAGGAAGTCTGTATGCATTTTCTCTGCTTTCCATTTGTCAATCAATGCTGGAATAAAATAACAACCCGGTTCATCAGTAATTACAAAGCCTTTCTGTAAGCGACGTCCCATGCGTAGAGAGGCTAGCCCGAACTGGGAAGAAGGACGGATTTCATCGTCATATCCTACGTAAATTTGTCCTAGGTCTTCCATGTCATGTACATCCAATCCCATCATATGACCTAATCCATGAGGCAGGAATAAAGCATGTGCACCAGCGGCAACAGCTTCTTCCACGTCGCCCTTCATGAGTCCCAGGTCTTTTAATCCTTGAACTAGCACTTTGCAGACTTCTAAGTGTACAGACATATAGGTTATACCTGGACGAGTAATTTCCAATGCTTTATCATGGCAAGCCAATACAATATTATACACATCTTTTTGCCGTCCTTCAAATTTGCCTCCCACAGGTACGGTACGTGTATGGTCTGAACAATAATTTGTGACTCTTTCAGCTCCGGCATCTGTTAGCATCATGCGCCCTGGCTCTAAGATATGGCTATGGTCATGGTTATGTAATGTCTCCCCATGTTGAGTCAGGATAGTGGCAAATGAAGTCATGCTTCCATAAGAAGCGGCGATGCCATCCAGTACTCCGGCGATATATTGTTCCTTTATTCCTGGTTTACATAGACGCATGGCGGTTGTGTGCATTTCATAACCAATATTACATGCCAAGTCGATTTCTGCTATTTCGCAAGCTTCTTTTACAGAACGTAAATCAACTACAGCTTTTATCAATTCTACAGAAGCATATTTCTTTACTATAGCCGCACGGATACCGGTTAAGTCTTCTAAGAGCATCATATTATCGAATCGGTAGGGAGGAAGGAAATGTACTTTTCTCCCTTGTGTGATAGCTTTTTTTACCACTTCTTTTAGCTGGGGGAAAGGAAAACTTTTCTGAATACCTACTTGTGCAGCCAATTCTTTCACACTGGGTTGGGGCCCCATCCAGATAATGTCGTCCATATCTACATCATTTCCGAAGAAATAATCTTCTCCTGCTTCTATATCTATTACACCTGCATATCCGGGGTGAGAATGACCGAAGAAGTAGAGGAATGAACTGTCCTGACGGAATTTATATGTGTTATCCGGATAGTTTGCCGGAGCTTCATTATTACCTAGTATAAGGATAATACCATTTTGCACTTTATTTCTAAGTGCCTGACGGCGTCTTTGATAAGTTGCGGAATCAAACATGGTTAACTTTATTTTAATTGAATATTTATTGAACTGTGTTGCAAATGTAATAATTATAATCTTAAAAGTACTATTTGCTTATTTGATTTTTTAATCGATTTCGGCTTTATTTTTATCATTTGTCAATCTTGCTTTTCTAATTTCACAGGTTTCTCTTATATTTCCTTGATAAGTTGCCATTCAGTAATTTATCAATGAAGGAGAATTTGATTGATTTTTATGATGGAATGCAATTATTTAATAAATATAAAAGATACGGCTAAATACTTTGAAAAGGTTAACTTTGCAGTGAACTCTTTCAAGGATAGATTTGTTCCTCAACATTGATTATGAAAATAGATGATAAAACAGGACTGGTACTGGAAGGCGGAGGTATGCGCGGAGTTTTTACCTGCGGGGTATTAGACTATATGATGGATAAGAAGGTTTGGTTTCCGTATGGGGTAGGAGTTTCTGCCGGAGCGTGCAATGGTCTTTCATATATGTCTCGCCAGCGTGGTAGAGCTAAGTTTAGTAATATTGATTTATTGGAGAAATATCATTATATCGGCATAAAGCATTTATGGCGTAAGCACAGTATTCTTGATCAGGAATTGCTTTATGAACATTTTCCTAAGGAAATTCTTCCTTATGATTATAAAACATATGCTGAAAATTCTGCTCGTTTTGAAATGGTGACTACTAATTGCATTACGGGTAGGGCGTGTTATTTGGAAGAGAAACATGATCCTCGACGTATTATTGCCATAGCTAAGGCGTCCAGCAGTCTTCCTTATGTTTGTCCTATAGCTTATGTAGATGGTGAGCCGATGCTTGATGGGGGAATTGTGGATTCTATTCCTGTGTTGCGTGCTATTGAACAAGGATATGATAAAAATGTAGTGGTACTTACCCGTAATCGGGGATATCGCAAAAAAGGAAAGGATATGAAAATTCCTCATTTTATCTATAAAAAATACCCTCGTTTGCGCGTGGTTTTAAGTAAACGTTGCCGTATTTACAACGAACAGCTTGATTTAGTAGAGCAATTGGAAGACAAGGGCAGGATTGTGGTAATTCGTCCTGAAAAGCCGATGGAAGTGGATCGTATTGAAACAGATATAAAGAAATTGACCGATTTATATGAGGAAGGGTATGTCTGTGCAAAAAAAATGTTTGAAGAAAAACAAATACTTCAAAAATAAATTTTTGGCCAAGAATGTTTTTATAAATGGGGATATTGGAGGAATGGGGGATCATTCTTGTTATATGGGGTGGAACTTCATCTGCCCCATATAACAAGAATGAATGCTCTTTCCTTTTGGAAAGAAAGATAATATATTAGTAATATAAATGTGACGGTACAGTTAATACTTGCTCGGTATAAACTTGCTCGACAGTCGGATAATCTATAGTGAATGTCTTTTTTAAATCTTCAAAAAAAGCCATGAGAACTATGGGGGAAGTCCTGGAAGAAGGTATATATTCGGAAATTATAAATGTTCTTTTGGGCTGTTCTGGAAGAGTTAAATCAAATGAGATGAGATGTTTTGTCCCCCATTGTTCATTTTCTATTTCATTGGACTTTCTTTCAAAACTACCTTCTATAGCTTTGTCTCCAAACTTTTCTTGATAAACCAGTACTTTGCCTCTTGCTATTTCTGCATCCGTATAGATAAATTTGTATCCTCCTCCTGTTTTTACTGGTATTGTAGCTAATGCTTTTTCTTTAATTGTTTGTTTTTCAGAGTCTTTTAAATCTCCTGTAAGAAATATATCCTGTTTGCTTACAATGTAATTATCGGTGTAATAGTCTACTATTACATGAATGTCAAGTGTGTTTCCTGATTGATCTTTTACAGTAATAATTGCTTCACCTAATGCTAATGCTTTTATGGATATGTCACAAGAAGAAATCATTTTAGTTTCTATAATTTCCGGTTTATCGCAGCTTATTTCATAATTCCCGTCTCCTCCTTGCAAGGGAAAAGAGTATGTCTGATTATTAGGATAGTTTAATTTTATATTTGCTGTTTCTCTATTTTTTAAGGAGATGGGAGCAAGTTCATCATTGCTGCACGATGAAATTACTAAAGAGCAAAGGAAAATAAGCACTGTGGCTAGCATACTGTTAAGTCTCATAGTTTGATCTTATTTTATGTTCTACATAGTTTAAATGAGAGATTAGATGATTTACTGCTTGGCAATTAGAAATTTATTTTTTCTTGAATTTGTCCAGTCTGTGGATAAAATATGAGAATGTAAAATGAAAAATCCCTCTTCCTTCTAAAGAAAAAGAGGGATTATAGTTGAGTTTCTAGTTTCTGATTTTTATTTGGCAAAACTTACGGCACGTGTTTCGCGGATGACTGTAATCTTCACTTGTCCCGGATAAGTCATTTCGTCTTGAATCTTCTTCGCAATTTCACCGGATAAACTTTCAGTTTGTTTGTCGTCAATCTTGTCGGCACCTACAATCACACGTAATTCGCGGCCAGCTTGGATGGCATAAGTTTTTGTTACCCCTGGATAAGACATAGCTAATTGTTCTAGATCATTCAAACGCTTGATATAAGCTTCTACAATTTCACGACGAGCGCCTGGACGTGCGCCTGAAATGGCATCGCATACCTGTACGATAGGAGCCAGCAGGCTAGTCATTTCTGTTTCGTCATGGTGAGCACCGATAGCGTTACAGATATCTGGTTTCTCTTTATATTTTTCGGCTATCTTCATGCCTAACAATGCGTGCGGCAATTCTGGTTCTTCATCAGGTACTTTACCTATATCATGCAGTAATCCAGCACGTTTTGCTTTTTTAGGATTCAAACCTAATTCAGAAGCCATCACAGCGCAAAGATTGGCTGTTTCACGAGCGTGTTGTAGAAGATTCTGACCGTATGAGGAACGATATTTCATCTTACCGATAATGCGGATTAATTCAGGGTGTAGGCCATGAATACCTAAATCAATAGTGGTACGTTTACCAGTCTCAATAATTTCTTCTTCTACCTGTTTGCGTACTTTAGCTACCACTTCTTCAATGCGTGCCGGGTGGATACGTCCATCAGTAACCAGTTGGTGTAATGCTAAGCGGGCAATTTCGCGGCGTACAGGGTCAAACGCTGAAAGTACAATAGCCTCGGGAGTGTCATCTACAACAATTTCGACGCCGGTTGCTGCTTCTAAAGCTCGGATGTTACGCCCTTCACGACCGATGATGCGTCCTTTTATTTCGTCCGATTCAATATGGAATACGGTTACAGAGTTTTCGATAGCAGTTTCTGTGGCTACTCGTTGGATAGACTGGATAACGATACGTTTAGCTTCTTTATTAGCTGTCAACTTGGCGTCGTCCATAATGTCGTTAATATAGGAAGCAGCCTGTGTTTTCGCTTCTTCTTTCAAAGATTCAATCAGGCGTTCTTTGGCCTCCTCGGCAGAAAGACCGGAAAGAGCTTCCAGTTTTTCACGTTCTTGCATTTGTAATTTATCCAGTTCATCCTTTTTCTTGTCTATGATGACAATTTGAGCTTCTAGATTTTCTTTGATAGCTTCCGCTTCTGTACGTTTGCGTTGGACCTCTTCCTGTTTTTGGTTCAACATCAGTTCGCGTTGTTTTAGTTTATTTTCGGCCTGCTGAATCTTTTGGTTGCGTAAGGCGACTTCTTTTTCCAGATCAGCTTTTTTGTTCAGGAATTTTTCTTTTACTTCCAAAAGCTTGTTTTTTTTAATTACTTCAGCTTCCGTCTGTGCTTCTTTGATGATGATGTCATACTTAGATTTCAGGCCATATCTGAAAAGCATGTATGATAGGCCACCACCTACAGCGAAACACACAATTGCTATTATTACCGTTGTTATCATTGTTATTAATTTATATATAAATAAAAAACGCACAATCTATCTGTTAAGAACCCTTCTCTTGACAGTATAGCTGTGCGTGAATATCCTTATTAATTCTAAACTATTACTCTCTGTTACTGATCTGTTTTTCAAGTTCTTTGGTTAGCTCCTGTAATTTTTCCTGATAAGGCGCAGTATCATTCCTGTCTTTCATAGAAATATTTTCGAAAGCCAACTCCAGTGCAGCCATTGCCCAATGCCTTGCGGGGCTGAAATCGGGGTAATAACTACGGTATTTGTTTAGTTTATTGTCAATCTGTTTGGCAGCGTCCCTGTATAACTGTTCATCTTCACGACGAATGGTCATCGGGTATCGTTCGTTGTCAATCAGTAGATGTATCTTCATCATATCGTCCATAATACTATCGTTTTATTGTTCAACTTCTTCTATTCGTTTAATAAAGCGATGCATTTGTCGACTTCACGCACAAGCCTTGACAACCGTTGTTTTGTATCATTGATATCTTTATCATGAATACTGATTGTCCTGGCCATTTTCAAATTGGTATACATTACTTCTAATTCTTTCCGGCTATTCTCCAATCGTCTCACCTCCTCGTTTTTTTCAGTGAGAAGTTGCTTTAACTTTGCATTTTCATGTTTCAATTCATCATGCAAATACATAAAATGCCTCAGTTTTGCCTCGAAAGTATTTAATAGCTTTTTGTCTTCTTCAGTCATTTTATACCAAAATTGTACACAAATATAAAGGATTGGGAGCAAACACGAAAATATTTCGTCCTAAATTTATCGTTTATCGTTTAAAAAACTTTTTTAACGTCTTTATTAGCTGTTTTTCCCGTGCTATTCGAATATGATCTTTTTACTATTACATATATCTGTTGAGGATTGTTTACTGTTTTAATGTTTTATAGGATACTATGTGCCAGGTGGTACTGATTGCAATAATCAGGAACAGGATTCTTGCCCAAATGTAGGGTAGTATCCAGATGGCGCAATAGCTTAGGGTAATCCATATTAATGATACGGAAACGATCTTGGCATGTAAAGGTATTGCTTTATGCTCGCGGAAATTGCGGATGTAGCTTCCTAAATATTTTTGTTGGATGAGCCAATAATACAAGCGTGGTGAACTGCGGAAATACATGGCAGCTGTCAGTAATAAAAAGGGGGTGGTAGGCAGTAAAGGAAGAAATATGCCGATAATGCCTAATATGAGTGAGGTCGTTCCTACAATGGTATATAGTATTTTCATAGATGCAAATATAGACCAAAAAACAAAAAAATGCTGTGTCCTTTTTATATTATTCTTTTTTATGGTGTATCTTTGCGTCCTGTAGCACCGAGGTGACATTAGGTGTGAGTTCTTTCTTATTATAATTAAATGCTATGTATACAGTAATTAAACGAATGGAAATTTCAGCTTCCCATAGCTTGAAGCTGTCGTATAGAAGTAAATGTGAGAATTTGCACGGTCACAATTGGATTATTACCGTTTATTGTCGTTCCGAGGTTTTGAACGAGGATGGTATGGTGGTGGATTTTACGCATATCAAGGAAACGGTGATGGGGCGTTTGGATCATCAGAATTTGAATGAGGTTGTTTCTCTTAATCCTACAGCTGAAAATATTGCACGCTGGGTATGTGAGCAAATTCCCACTTGTTTCAAGGTTGAAGTCCGCGAGTCAGAAGGAAATACCGTTATCTATGAGAAGGATTAATGAAATATTTTATAGTTTACAGGGGGAGGGATATCATACTGGGATACCTGCCGTTTTTGTACGTTTTTCCGGGTGCAATTTGAGATGTCCTTTTTGTGATACTCAGCATGAAGAGGGGACATTGATGAGTGATGAGGATATTGCAATGGAAGTGGCAAAATATTCGACTCAAGTAGTAATACTGACTGGTGGTGAGCCAGGATTGTGGATTGATGAAAAATTAGTTGATGCATTGCATCATGAAAGGAAGTATGTTTGTATTGAGACAAACGGCACTTGTCGGTTGCCTGAAAATATAGATTGGGTTACTTGTTCCCCTAAAGAAGGGGCGAAAATAAATCTAGATCGTATAGATGAGGTGAAAGTGGTTTATGTGGGGCAGGATGTTTCTGCTTATTTGGATTTGTCTGCTAGTCATTATTTTTTGCAACCTTGTTCTTGTGCTAATACGGAAGAAGTGATTGCTTACATTTTGCAACATCCTGAGTGGCGGTTGAGCTTACAAACTCATAAACTTTTGCAAATTCCTTAAGAAAATAGAAGATATAAAAAAGATTATTCGATGGTTTGGCATTGAATAATCTTTTTTGCACGGGAGGAGAGGCTCGAACTCCCGACACCCGGTTTTGGAGACCGGTGCTCTACCAACTGAGCTACTCCCGTGTTTGCGGCTGCAAAGATAGTGTAATATTTGGAATATACAAACCTATTTATGAAAAAATATTGCCCATTATTCGTTTAATAGACCTAATTCATTGAACATGATCCGGTAAATTGCTGATTTTTTTTCAATGGGCAACGGGTAGGCACGGCTGGACGAAGGCATTCTGTATAATCGCATTATCCGGTCTTCGAATTCAAAAGGTTCGCTGGTTCCTACAACGGGTTCTTTCACCTTTATTTGTTCACGAATAATATCCGTTGCTTTTTGTCCTGTGGTTACAATAGCCTTGCACATTGGAATCTGCTTCAGTAGCAAACTGATATCTGTCTGTTCTACAACTTCCAGAAATTTGTCTGAGGCATTGTCCTGTAAACGGCGAACAGCTGAAGCGGTATCATAAAGTGCGATACCTTTTTTATTTAAGAGATCAATAATACGTTCCTTGTCAAACACTTTTTTATCAGGATTCAGAAAGTGCTCTTTGTTTTGGAAAAATATTATTCCAAAAATACGCCACATATCATTTTGCAGATTGGGATAAAAGAATTCCATGCTCCATCGTTTCTTTTGTGGGGGAAAACTACCTAACATCAGCAGTTTGGCGTTAGCCGGTAAAAAAGGCTCTAATGGATGTTCTTCTATATTTAATAAGGATTTCATAAAATCTTTAATGATTATTCTTTTGGCTTTGGTTCTTTTTTAGCCAGTAATACGATGTTATACACATATTCCGTCATCCAGTTTTCAGAATATCCTAAGGCTTGTTTGTATTTACGAATGGCAACACAGGTCTTGTGCACGCTTTCGTCTTTCCAGTCGGTCTTGGTCATGATATCATGAATTGTTTTCTCGGTCATGTTACGTAACATTTTTTTTATTACGCTGGGCATACGGAATTTCCATTGCATCAAATTACCTATCAGCATCATCAAGTCATTGCTGAATCCTTGGAACATAAAAAGATAAGTCTTGACATCATTTACATTCTTGCAATTCTTTTTTATAGAACCGTCAATTTCTTTAAAGAAATCATCACTTAAACCATAAAGTTCTACTAACATCTTTTTGCAGCGTGATTTCTCAGCAATTCCCAACTTGTTGTTTTGGGTCGGTATTTTGAGTGTACGTTTGAAAACTGCCATATCTGGCAAAAAATTAATATTTGTGATACCTATATTGCAGGCCATTACAGACTGATAATATACACGGATCAGTGTCATGAAGTCTTCCATACCACCTACGTGGCTTGTTTCTTCTCCTTCTGTCTGTTTTTTACCAAATAATTTTGAAAATATGCTCATTGTGTTCTTAAATTATATTGTTTTCCTGTCTGCAAAGATAGCGATAAAAACTGAAACATTTTTGATTAAAATCCTTTTGTTTTACTATTTATCATTTTTATTGAATGGTTGATGCCGGGGTTTTGTTTTATTGCTTTGTGTTACCAGCATTCCAAATCATTTTCAATGTCTTTCATTCTGTCTTTGGTGAAAACTGGATTTTTGACCCCGTTGCGTTTTTGAATTCGGTAGTCTTCCAATAGACGGAATGCATATTTCCCTAGTAAAGTAATGGCTATCAAGTTACAGATAGTCATAAATCCCATTGCCATATCGGCCAGGCTCCATGCCAGGTCCAGACTGGCTAATGCCCCAAACATAACCATCCCCCCCACTGATATACGATAAATGGGGATAGCCCATTTCTGATGAGTTATGTAGCGTACATTGGCTTCACCGTAATAATAATTTCCCAAAATGCTGCTATAGGCGAAAAACAGAATTGCCACCGCTACATAAATAGTCCCAATGTTGCCTATTTCATTATTTAGTGCCATTTGAGTAAGTTTTATTCCATTGACTTCTTTAGTGGAGGCCCCTCCGCTGAAAAGAATGATGAAAGCAGTGCAGGTACATATGACAAGTGTATCGGTAAAGACTCCCAATGTCTGAATTAATCCTTGTTTTACAGGATGGGTAACATCGGCACTTGCCGCTACATTGGGTGCGGAACCCATACCGGCCTCATTGCTGAATAATCCACGTTTGATTCCTTGCATTAATGCTATGCCTATACCTCCGCTCAATGCCTGTTCCCAGCCAAAGGCATTCGCTATAATCAATTCAATAACTTCTGGCAAATGCTTTGCATTCACAATTACGATGAAAAGGGATAAAAAGATGTATCCCAATGCCATGACAGGAACAATAATGCTACTTACTTTGGCAATACGCTGAATACCTCCGAAGATGATAACTAATGTGAACGAGGTAAGTATCACTCCCATTAAGCTGGGAGGAATATTGAATGCTTCCTCGAAAGCAGCGCAAATGGTATTGCTTTGTACTGAATTAAAAGCAAATCCAAAAGTAAAGATAAGCAGAAAGGCAAACAAAACTCCCATCCATGGCTGTTTTAATCCTTTTTTCATGTAATAAGCTGGCCCGCCAACGAAAGAATTATGTCCGTGTACTTTATATAATTGGGCCAATGTGGACTCAATAAAAGCGCTGCTGGCACCCAAAAGAGCAATTACCCACATCCAGAAAACAGCACCCGGACCACCCAAAGTAATAGCGGTGGCAACTCCTGCTAAATTACCGGTTCCCACGCGACTAGCTATGGAAACGGCAAAAGCTTGAAAAGAGGAAATATGGTGTTCGCGACCTTCTGTCTTGCCGGTAGAATCACCTAATAGACGTACCATTTCTCTTATCATGCGGAATTGTACGAAATTTGTTTTAAAAGTAAACCAAAACGCACATCCTAACAGCATGATGATCAAAATGTAAGTCCAAAGCACATCATTCACTCTGCTGATTAATAGGGTCAGTATATCCATTTTACTTATTCCTTGTTTAATTTAAAATAGAACTTATGTCCATGGAAAACAAGTTCCACTAGACCAAAACGGATAAAGTCTGCTAATAGTTCACAAGTTGTCTTGTGGTTTAATCTGCAAAGTTTGCAACATTGATTTAATGAAAGTTTTTCTTTTTCTTTCAAGACATCCAGTAACCGTTGCTCTCTTTCGGTAAATGTTACAAGTGCTCCTTCAGGTTTCTTGCTGTGTTGCCACATCTTTAGATGGACGGGAGTGGCCAGTATGTTTTCGTCTTTGATGCGGATATAGGCCCATGGCTTATCCATTTCATCTAGGGCATATACAGGTTTAGAAACCGTTTCGTTAATACGTATTTCCAATACAGTCTTTCCTTCTACCTTGTAAGTCTGCGTTTCCAGTTCGACTTTGGGCTTGCAATACATGGTTGCTGCTGCTTCTATCATATATATTTCTTCGTCAGAGCGGACTCCTGCTATTTTGCCATTGTCCTTTACTCCTATTAATAGCCTGCCGCCCTCGGTATTGGCGAATGCGGAAAGGCTGCGGGCTATTTTGCGTGCGTCCGAAATCTCGAATTTAAAATCCTGATGACAGTGTTCTCCCTCCGAGACAAGCTGTCGTATGTATTGTGTATCCGTTAATGCTTTCATTTCAATTGCAAAAATAGGAAAAATGAAACATATTGTGGGTATCGAATGATAAAAAAGCCGATATTAGTTTGTCTGTTATCAAGCTTTTTGCTTCATTTGCAGTGGAATAAAAATAATTAGCCTTTAAAATCTATGGGAATAAGAAAAAAATGTTTGATCATTACATTATTATGCTTTTCTAGTCTAATGTATGCAAGTGAATTCATGTTTAAACATTTGGAGGTGAAAGATGGTCTGTCAAACAATCAAGTTCTTGATATCTTTAAAGATTCCGAAGGTTTTATGTGGTTTGCCACAGCTTCTGGGTTGAATCGGTATGACGGGTGTCAGATGACTTTGTTTCGTAGTTATAATGCCGATCCGGCTTCTTTACCTGATAATTATATCAAAAGCATACAAGAAGATTATAAAGGAAACTTATGGATTCTTACCGGTGTGGGTTATGCCATTTACAACTCGGAATCAGAAACATTTAATAGGGAGGTGCATGCATGGCTATGTGAAGTCGGTATTGACGGAACTCCTGCATTAGTATATATAGACCATAATAAAAATATGTGGTTTTATATAAAAGGAAAAGGCTGTTATTTGTACATTCCGGAATCTCAATTACTATATCCGCTTTTGTTTGATACTCATCAGTTGCCAGAAGGTGATATTACGGACATTGTAGAATGTAGAGAGGGAATCTTGTTGGTATATAATACCGGGAGGCTTGTTTGTCTGGATACTCGGACAAATAAGATTAAATGGCAGCAGGATGATTTAGCTAGGGAGTTGGGAACTGACAAGCAGGGAATTTTCACTCTGTTTGTAGATCGTGATAATGATATATGGATGTATAGTCCATTTGGAATATGGGTTTATAGTCCGGAGCAGAAGAAGTGGCTGTCTTGGCTGGCAAATATTATCAAGCGTCGGTCTCATAACATGGTCCGTGCTGTATCACAGGATAAGCAGGGGCGTATATGGATAGGAACAGATCAGGATGGCATTGATATATTAGATAAGAAGACAGGGGAAGTGAGGCAGTTGCGGAACAAGGCAGGTGATGAACGTAGCTTGCAAAATAATACAGTAATGGTTCTATACGAGGATTCCAGTGAAACTATGTGGGTGGGGACTTATAAAAAAGGAATTTCCTATTTTAATGAGTGTGCTTTTAAATTTGGTGCAGAGTATATGGGAGATATTAGTTGCATTGAAGAAGACAAAGAGGGCTATGTGTGGCTGGGTATCAACGATGTCGGTATCATATATTGGAATTCCGTGACTGGCAATCGGGCTGCTTTTCCACAGAAAGGTACGGATAAACTCATTACTGATGCCATTGTTTGCATTTTGAAAGCTAGTGATGGGAAACTTTGGATTGGTACTTTGGGGGGAGGCCTGATTTGTTATGATAACGGTCGTATTATTCATTATAAAAAAAACATACCGGAACGGCAAAATTCTTTGGCTCATAATAATGTATTGGCTTTGGCTGAAGATAAGCAGGGGATTATATGGATAGGTACATTGGGTGGGGGAGTGCAGAGTTTGAATCCCAAGACGGGTTTGTTCACCACTTATAATACAACTTCGGACGGCTTGATATCCGATTATGTTTCCTCTTTGTGTATGGGAAAAGAGGGCTCTTTGTGGATTGGCACCGTTCAGGGACTTTCGGAATTGGATATTGAAACTAAAAAAGTGGTTAATCTGGAAGGTACTAAATCTGGTAAGGAATATTTTTCTGATCAGAATATAAGTCAGGTGTATGAGGATAGCCGTGGATTGATATGGATTGGTACATGTGAGGGGCTGAATGTTTATAATCCCAAAACGGATGAACTGATTATATTAGGAGTGGAGCAAGGAGTTTCCAGCCCTATCATTTCTGGAATAGTAGAAGATGGTAATGAAAATATATGGGTGACTACAGCACGTGGAATAACTAATGTTATACCGGCAGTAGATTTAAAAACAGGGCGCTATATTTTTCATAGTTGTGTTTATGATGATAAAGATGGTTTGCAAAATAGTGGGTTCAACCTGCGTTCCATTAAAAAATTGTCTTCTGGAGAAATTTTTATGGGAGGGCTGTATGGCATTAACCGTTTCCGCCCGGATGATATAAAATACAATAAAAAATGTCCCAGCGTGATGTTTACCCGTTTGTTCTTGTTCAATGAAGAAGTAGGGGTGGGTGAGGAATATGAAGGTAGGGTGATTTTGGATAAGGCGTTGAACAAGGTAGATCAGATAAAATTGAGTTATGAGCAGAATATGTTCAGTGTACAATTTGCTTCTGATAACTATATTTTGCCGGAAAAAACGGAGTATGCTTATAGGCTGAAAGGTTTCAATGAGGATTGGATGACTACTACCTATGACAAAGTGACTTATACTAATCTAGCCCCCGGAACTTATATGCTGAAAGTGAAAGCAGTCAACAGTGACGGATATGGTGGAGATGAAGAAGCTTCATTGAAAATTGTTATCTATCCTCCTTTTTGGCGTTCCGTTTGGGCATATATTGTTTATAGCCTTTTGGTGGTTGCTGTATTGGTATTGGGATGCTATTGGGTTCTGCGTGGAGAACGGAATAAATTTAAGATACAGCAAATAAAGCAAGAAATAGAGAGGAATCAGGAGAAGGCAGATATGAATTTGAAGTTTTTCACTCATGTCAGCCATGAACTACGTACTCCGCTCACTCTTATTATCTCACCGTTGGAAACGCTGATGAAGGAATATCAATCGGATGCTGTTCTGATGGATAAATTAAATATAGTGCAACGCAATGCGGTAAGGTTGTTGAATCTTGTAAATCAGTTGTTGGATTTTAGGAAAATTGATGTGAATGGATATTATTTAAGTTTGTCTGATGATGATATCATCTCTTATATTCATACGATTTGTGATTCTTTTATCTCTTTGTCTGAACAGAAAGATGTTTCTCTCACTTTTTATTCAGCTGTTTCCTCATTGAATATGTTGTTTGATGGGGATAAAATGAGGGAAGTGATGATGAGTCTGCTTTCCAATGCTTTTAAATTTACTTGCAGTGGTGGAAGAGTTGATGTGTCTGTCAGTTTAGTGGAAGGACAGGATTCTCGGGAAATGCTGGAAATCAGAGTGGCTGATACAGGGATCGGCATTAAAAAAGAAGACAGAGAACGCATTTTCGGACATTTTTATCAAGTGGATTATCCGGATATGAGCTTCTCAGGTGGCGGAGGTAGTCTGAGTATTGTACGTGATTTTGTCACGCTTCACGATGGCACGGTGAACGTAATGGATAATACCCCTGTCGGTTGTGTTTTTATTATCCATATTCCAGTAAAACGTTCTGGGGGTAAACCGATGAAGATAGAACAGGTGCAAGTTGTAGATAAGTCGGTAGAAGATATTTCCACACTTCAAGTTCCGGAGTCTTATGTGGCGTCTAATGTCGGGGAGGAATCGAAAGAAGAACTGAACCATATAATAACAATAGAAGGACTGGAGGAGGATATTCGAAGATTAGAATCTGGTAATACGGAAGAAATTGCAGAAGAAAAAAATATAGAAACAATCTCTGCCGTTGCTCCACAAAGAGCAACGGTGATTCAATTGGTTGAGGGTGAGAGTAATGAGATGATAACTCATATTATTCCACCGGAGGGGGTACCGGAAATGGTGACCGCTGTTCCTGAAGAAAAAAGTGAACTGGAGTTGAAAACGGTTTGGAATCATGCTTATATTGATCTCAAACCTAGTGGGACTGCCATAACTTCGATGGATGAAAAACTGATAAATCATGCTGTGAAATATGTAGAGGATAATATTGCACGCAGCGATTTGTCTGTAGAAGAGCTAAGCAAGGAATTAGGGATGAGCCGCGTTCATTTATATAAAAAGTTATTGGCTATTACCGGTAAGACCCCTATCGAGTTTATTCGTATAATTCGTTTAAAGCGGGCTGCCCAATTACTCCGTGGAAGTCAACAGAATATTTCAGAAATAGCCTATCAGGTGGGTTTTAATAATCCGAAATATTTCAGTCGATATTTTAAGGAAGAATTTGGTATACTACCTTCGGCTTTCCAATATAAACAAGGTAGATAGTTTTCAATATTTTATAGTGCCATTTAAGGTTTGTATCGGAGTTTCGTCAACAGACATACGTTCTGTAACAGATTTCATCTATGAGTAAAAACAATTCCATTTTATTATTGTTTTTATTAATAATAGTCATACATTAAAATCAATATAGAATGGAACATACAGTTATACATGACGAGAAAGTAGACCGTTTCGAAGTATTTGAATCGGGACAAATCGCCTATTTGCAATATGATGAAAAGAACGGAGTTTTGGATATCCTTCATACAATAGTTCCCCCACAGTTAGAGGGGCAGGGAATAGCTCAGGCTTTGACCGAGGCCGCTGTGAGATATGCTTCGGTCGTAGGGCTTAAAATACGTCCTACTTGTTCTTTTGCAAAAATGTTTTTTACCCGGCATACCCAATATAAAGACATGTTGGTGGAGTGAGAAATAAAATCAGACACGGATTGTATAAACACCGTGTCTGATTCGTTTTTAGCTCTCTTATCTTTATATATACCTTTAATCACATTGTTTGTGTGTCATAATATCCAATACTAGTTTATCGGTTTCATTCATGCCTTGTGAACCGATTCTGGTAAGGTTGCGGATGCTACGGTCCACATCATTATCAATGATACCTTCTACAGAAGATACGCATTTATGTTCCATCGCTAATATGGCTGAAAATACAGCGGTAGAGACACCGCTGCTTAATTTCAGAGCACAACTGGGTTTGGCTCCGTCACAAATCATACCCGTCAGGTTGGCGATCATATTCTGTACAGCAAAAGTGATTTGCTCATAAGTGCCTCCCATCAAATAAGTGATACCACAGCTAGAACCTGTTGCAGCTACTACACAACCGCATAGTGCAGACAGACGCCCCAAGCTTTGTTTGATGTAAATCACTGTTAGGTGACTGAGTGTCAGTGCGCGGATCAATTCTTCTTCTGATTTATGGTTATCTTCGGCATAGACTACTACCGGTAAGGTAGCTGTAATTCCTTGGTTCCCGCTTCCCGAATTGCTCATGACAGGAATCATGGCTCCCGCCATACGTGCATCGCAAGCTGCCGAGGTATAAGAAAGGATGTGGGTAAATGTATTACTTCCCAATATTTGTTCTTCACTTTTGCTACTTTTCAGAATTTTGCCTAATTCGTGACCGTAGTTTCCTTTGAAAGAACGTTCTGCTGCCGCTTTGTTCAAACGTTTGGTTTCAAGAATAAAACGAATTTCATCCAATGGTGTGGTGGTGGCAAAATCGTACACTTTTCGCAAGTTCAACTCCGGTTTTTTTGCATCCTCATTGCAGGCGGCGGTAGTTTGTTTGTTTAGTAAAACTTGGTTGTTAAAGGCCACATATATAAAATTGGTATGCCCGCAAGCAATAATGGCCGTTGCTTTATCACCGTCAGCTTCACAGATAATTTCGATATATAACTTTTCTTCTATATTCTCTTTCAGCCCGATAGAGATAGCTTGTGAGTCAATTAGTTTTTTACCCTCTGCTACGGCTTCAGGAGTGCTGTCTTTTAAGACTTCCAATTGATATTCGGATTTCCCGATTAATGCCCCTAAGGCGATAGCGATAGGTAGTCCAATCATTCCTGTCCCCGGGATGCCTACTCCCATGGCGTTCTTAAGAATATTGGCGCTGAGTAAAGCTTTAATCCTTTCAGGTCTTTTACCTAGTGTTTCTGTTGCTTTTGCTACACAAAGGGCTACGGCTATGGGTTCTGTGCACCCGATAGCCGGAACGACCTCGCGATTTATAAGGGCAATGATTTGCTCTCTTTCTGGTTTGGCGATCATAGTAGATAATTATTAAGGGGTCTTGCAAAAATCTTTTTGAAAGTGTATCAAAACTCGAATAAAACTATCATTTCGTTTGTCTTTTCCTTTTCGTTGATTTTCAGAATATTTTTCATTAAAGAATATTCTGAATGAATAGAATGATAGGTTTATTTAGTTTTGACACCCCTTCGACTTTTGACACACTTTGGTTATTTTTTATAGTTTTGTAATCCGGTCTGGAGGAAGTCAACATATTTATCTATATCCTCATCATATGAATATGATTTATTCAACGGTTTTCCTTCATTGTCAATCAATACATAGAAAGGTTGTGCGTTGGCACCGAATTTAGAACGTTGCAAGTAACTCCATTTATCACCGATCGTGCGTAGTGTACGTTCCTTACCGTTTTCCATCACTTTGATGTGTTCGGGCAACGGGGTTTTGTTATCAACGAACAATGTTATCAGTACATAGTCCTCAGTCATCAACTTGTTTACTTTCGGATCAGTCCATACAGCGGCTTCCATTTTACGGCAATTTACACATCCGTAACCTGTAAAGTCGAGCATTACCGGTTTTCCGGTACGTTTTGCATATTCCATACCGGCATCGTAGTCATCAAACTGCGCATGTACTTCATTGGTATATAAGTTGAAGTCTTGTGTATTCATGGGAGGAGCAAATGCGCTGACAGCTTTCAAAGGAGCACCCCATAAGCCCGGTACCATATATACAGCAAATGCAAGTGAGATAAGAGCCATAAAAAAACGGGCAACACCTACTTTATCATCATCATCATCGTGAGGGAATTTGATCTTACCCAACAGATAGAAGCCTAGCAAAGCGAAAATCACAATCCATAAAGCAAGGAATGTCTCACGGTCTAGAATCCCCCATCCATAAGCCAAGTCAGCAACCGACAGGAATTTCAAAGCAAACGCAAGTTCGAGGAAGCCTAATACGACTTTAATTACATTCATCCAGCCACCTGATTTAGGCATGGATTTCAACCAGGATGGGAACATGGCAAACAGAGTGAACGGTAATGCCAGTGCAATGGCGAAACCTAACATACCGATGGCAGGGGCAATCACACTACCTGTGGTGGAAACTTCTACTAACAAAAAGCCGATGATAGGGCCTGTACATGAGAATGAAACCAAAGATAGGGTGAATGCCATCAAGAAGATACTTAACAAACCACTGGTCTGTTCCGCTTTACTGTCTACTGCGTTGCTCCATTTTGAAGGAAGAGTAAGTTCGAATGCTCCAAAGAAAGAGGCTGCGAATACAATTAGCATCAAGCAGAAGAATATGTTAAAAATAGCATTTGTGGAAAGTGCATTCAAGGCACTGGCACCGAATATTAAGGTTATGGCAAGACCTAATAATACATAGATCACTACAATAGAAGCACCATATGTCCATGCATCACGGATTCCTTTCTTTTTGTCTTTGCTACGTTTTAAAAAGAAACTTACCGTCATTGGGATGATAGGCCATACACAGGGCGTAAATAAGGCTAGTAATCCACCGATAAATCCGGCAAAGAAGATGTAAATCCATGAACGGTCTTGTTGTGATGTCGTTTCGCCAAATGCGTTCAACTCTTGGATAACCGGAGTCCAGTAATCTTGGACAGCAGTGTCATTGCCGATCAGGGCGGCAGTTGTAGCACTATCTGTTGCGGTAGTTGCAGTAGCTGTTTCCGCTACAGGAACTTCCGTTATGGCTGTTTCTGTTTTTGCGGGTTCAGTAGTCTTGCTTGTAGTAGCAGCGGCAACTCCTTTTCCGGAGAAAGAGAAAGAAACTTCAGTAGGAGGCAGACAGTTTTCATCGTTGCAGGCACCGAATTCCATATAACCTTCTATCATATAGGTAGCGCCAGTTATTTTTAGTTTCTGAATGAAAATGGCAGTGTTCTCAAAGTAACGTAATTTCATTTCAAACACCTTGTCGAAGTTTTCAATTTCTTTACCTTGTGGAGTGAGCTTCCCTACTAATTCTACTCCTTCTATCTTGTCTACGTTGAAAGTAGCGGAGATAGGACCTCCCGAAGGAAGGTCCGTGGAATAAACGTGCCATCCGGCGTCAATCTTACCAGTGAATACTATTTGTGCTTCCGTATCGGAAATCGTCTTTAACTCGGTTTTGAATTGTACCGGATCTTGAATCTGGGCAACTGCCGGAAGCAATGCCATAACGATTAAGAGGCAACTTAAAAAAAACTTCTTTTTCATTACGTATTATTTAAATTTTGATTAATGTTCATACCGCAAAGTAAGGGATAATATCTTAGATATGTCTCTCTATACCTATATAAATATCGGCAATTGCTGTTTTCAGAATAAAAAATAGAGCAAAAAGATAATCTATTGCTCTTTTTGGAGTTCCATAACTTTGTTTCTATATTGGGAGGGGGTCATTCCCACAGAGGATTGGAAAAGGTTATAAAAGGTGGAAATGGAGTTAAATCCCAACTCTGCAGAAATGGCTTTCATCGGAGTTTCGTTATTGGGGTCAGATAATAGGCGGATAGCTTCTTCAATACGGAAACGATTTACATAATGAGTGAAGGATAATTTGGATTGCTCATTGATGATACGTGATAAATAAGTACGGTTAGTTCCTAGTATTTCCGCTACTTTGTCTTTTGTTATAAAATTGTCTTTGTAAATTTTTTCTTCTCTCATAATACGCTCTAATGTACGGAAAAGTTCTAAACTTTTCTCATCGGTGAGTGAGGAGGAAGCATACTTTTCGGAAGTAGAAACCATGGAGGGGGCATTGGTCTCCAATTCTTTTATACGGCGATTCAGTTCCGTTTCTCTTTTGATTGCTTCTTGATTTTGCTTGACAATACTTAAATAAAGTTTGTTTTTACGGCGGTAGAGGTAATAAAGCAACCCTAAAACAATTACAGTGATAATAAGAATAAATGTTTGTTGCTGTATACGCTGTTCTTTCTGCATTACATCTAGTTTGCTTTGTTTTATTAAATTTTCCTGCCGCTCAGAGTCATATTTGAATCGCATTTCGCTTAAATCTCTTTCTTTGTCCTTGTTGAAAAGGCTGTCGTTTTCCAAACGGAATATTTTATAATACTTCAGTGCGTCATGATATTGGTGCAATTGCTCATAGCAGGTGGACAGATTTTCGTATAGTTCATTGCGATGGATGGCGTTGACGCGTGCATAAGAAATAGCTATTCCTTGTTTTAACAATAAAATAGCTTCTGGTTGTTTGTTTTGCTGCATTAGTATACGTGCATATCCCAAATGGGCATAGACAATAGAGGAAGTTTGTGCCGCCTGTTTATCCTTCATGGCTTTTTTGTAATATTCCAAAGCCTGAGCATATTCACCCATATCATATAATATATTGCCAAAGAGATTATAGGTATGGGCTTGGTCGTAGAAATCATTTTCCAGCATCAATGTTTCGGCTTCATGGATATATTTCATTGCTTCCTCATTCTGTTTCATTAAAAAATACATATAGGCAGAATTTACTGCACCGGAATAAATGATGTATGGATTACGCATACTGTGTCCTAATTCATAACATTCTAATGCGTATTTGATGCCGGCTGTATCTTTTTTGAGGTAATAGATATTTGCTAAATTGCCTAAAAGCAAAGCGTATTGTTGTTGGAAATTATTTTGTTGTGCCAATTGGATACCTTTATAAAGCCATCGTATGGCACGGTAATAATCGGTTTCAATATTTGCTGAATAGAGTCCGAGACTACCATAGACGGAACAAAGGGTGGAGTCATTATTCAGTTTGGTTGCTAATTCAAGAGAAAGATTCAAGTTTTTTTTGGCTATTTTTTCCCGTCCGCTCATCATTTGCGCTTGTGCTTGGTAGATATATGAATAGAGTTGGAGTAGAGGATTTTTAGTCTTGTCCGCTACGTTTTTCATAATCTCAGCGTAAGTGATGGTTTTGGAATAATCTCCTTTATTTAAATAGTATTGGCATAGAAATTTTAAGGCATCCCCGTTATCAGGTTCTTTCCTAATGATTTCCAACTGTTTCTCAAGGATGACGGGGCGCTTTTGTGCATGTACACAAAAGGATATCCCCAAAAGTAACAGTAAGAAAAGACATTTTAGTTTCATATGCTTTTTTCGATTGAGAGTGCAAATATAATAAAACCTTTAATTTTTCTTGTTCAAAAGTCTTGCATATTTAAAATAAAGTCGTACCTTTGCAACGCTTTCAACAAAAGCACTTCTGAAAGGAAGTTTGGGAGAGGTGGCAGAGTGGTCGATTGCGGCGGTCTTGAAAACCGTTGTACTGCGAGGTACCCGGGGTTCGAATCCCTGTCTCTCCGCTGGAAAGAATTGCAAAATGAAGAAAATCCCTGTAAATTAATACTTTACAGGGATTTTTTGTTTTTGGTACATAGCAAAAATAAGCATATCAAAGCATTCTTTCGGTGTACTATTCGGTGTACCTGTTTGCCTTCAATGTCAGGTACACCTATTAAGTAAATAATTCATTGTTTATCAGTGTTTTGCATCTTGACTTGTTGCTCTTGGAATTTTAGTTTTGTGATTAAAAAACAAGTAAGATGGAAAGAACAACATTTTGTCTATTGTTCTACATTCGTAGGACGAAATTGAATCGGAATGGTGAGGCTCCGATAATGATGAGAATTACAGTGAATGGAGTCCGGGTTGATGCTTCAGTGAAGAAAACAATTCTTCCGGAATTCTGGAGTGCGGCAAAAGGAAAGGCCCTGGAAAAGAAGCGTGAGTACAAGGAACTGAATCTGTATCTTGATTCTATCCGTTTGAGGATAATGAAAATTCAGCATGAACTGGAAATAGAAGGTGTAGCGGTTTCTGCCGGCAGTGTCCTGGACCGTTTTTGGGGTAAGGATGCTCCCGTACAGCGTACCCTGTTTGAGGTTTTCCGTGAACATAATGATAAATGCGCCCGATTGTCCGGTACGGACATGGCGCCTGCAACCGTGCAGCGTTATGAGACATCCTTGAAGCATACTCAGGATTTTGTCTGGGAGACATATCATAAGAAAGATATTCTTTTGGATGAAGTTTCCCGCCAGTTTGTTGAGGATTACGAGTTCTGGCTTAAGACCTCGAAAAAGTGTTGTCATAATACAGCCACCAAGTATCTGAAGAACTTCAAGAAGATTATCCGTATCGCTTTGGCCAAGGGATGGATGAAGAATGATCCGTTTTTGGAAATCAGGTTCTCGTTGGATAAGGTGGAGCCGGACTTCTTGGAAGATTCGGAAATCCGAAAACTGATTTCAAAGGAGATTGATATTCCGCGGCTGGGTCAGGTACGGGACATTTTTGTGTTCTGTTGCTTCACCGGTCTGGCCTTCTCGGATATTCACGGATTGGGAAAGGAACATATCGTGGAGGACTCGAACGGTGTCAGATGGATACGCAAGGGAAGGCAGAAGACCAAAATCATGTGTAACATCCCATTGATGGAAGTTCCGTTAAAAATATTGGAGAAGTATTCCACCAATGAATATTGCAGGAAACATGGTGTGCTTTTTCCGGTGCTTTGTAATCAAAAAATGAACGCCTATCTCAAGGAACTGGCTGATATTTGTGGCATAAAAAAAACATTGACCACCCATGTTGCGCGCCATACTTTTGCCACTTTTGCCCTGGCCAATGGTGTTTCGATAGAGAGTGTTGCTAAAATGCTGGGGCATACCAATGTTCAGATGACCCGTCATTATGCGCGTGTGCTGGACCGTACAGTGATACGTGAAATGTCACAGATAAAGATGGATTTTCATTTTTCCATGTAAGGAGAGGGTGTTTGGAATGAGCAAAGGCAGACATGAGGTTCGGATGCCTGCTCTTTCAGGAATGGCCGGAGATTGCTTCCGGCCTTTTTTATTTCATTCTGGCGTTTTCTGTCTTTTTTTGGCGGTTGCTCAACGGTTAAGTTACCAGTAGCTTCTCTATCATGGCGGGAATGCGTTTCAGCACATTGATAAAGTTCATGACGGCCAGTTTCGTGTCTTTGGTTATATTGTCTATTGTTGTAGGTATATTTAATACCATCCAGCCTCTCGACTGTATATACTAATTGAAAAGTGCGCCACTTTTCAATTAGTATATACAGTTACTGTACCGCTTCATGATGCCATGCTTTTAGAAGATGATAAATTTTAAATTTCAGAGTGTCAGTAGCCAAAGAAGAAAGCCGAAAAGGGTAATAAAGAATATTATAAATACCATTACATTGATAGCCATTCGGAATACTCCACAGACTATTCCCCTGGTGATGTACCAAAGGATATTGATTATCCGAAGGAAACAGTGCAGCAGAAATGTGAATACTGCAAGTCCTATGGATTGTGCTGTCTGTCTTATGTTCATTGCTGCTGTCATTTTGCATTTGTCAAGTTCAACAATTCTGTCGTACAATATCTTACGGAGTGCCGTCTTGTCCATTGCCTTGTATTCTCTTCATTGTCCATACTAGTTTACAAGGAATGTTCGTAGTATGTCATATAAGTCAAACCGCCATCCTTGTAATGGTATCGCATTTTTGAAATAGATATTGTCGTTTCCCCTTTCGGTTATCCAATTCTTTTCCTCTCTGTTTAGTGCCTCGCCATTATTCACTTTCATATGAAGTCTGTAAACCTTACTGTCATGTAGGCTTTCCAATGTCAGAACTGTGCTGCTTTTACATGAGAAGAGCTTTGAAAGCTTCGTAACATGCAGAAGAATAGAATAACAGGTTCTTTGTTACTTTAGGGTCAATATTGTCTAAATCTTAGTTTGTTTTTCTTTGTTATATTATTGAATATCAAGTGAATTAAAGCTATAAAAATGTAGATGTACTTGAAAATATGTAATTTTATAGCTGGTCAAGGCTTATATTACTCATGATTCAATGTACATCTACTAATAACAAAGTTACCGATTAAAGAAGTTGCAGAAAATACGTGGTTTACTGATTTTGTATAAGATTCAGCACAAGCACGCATAAAAAAAAGTTTCTACTTAATGTTGGTTCATTTTATGTGAATCAGTGTTAGGTAGAGACTCTTTTATGTGGGCTTGTGCCATTTCTGAAATAGGTTTCCGCAAATCAAGTGGTAACGATTTCCAGAAGAGGTTTGTGGGAATTTGAAAGAGTGGACAAAATTATGCTAAGTATCTAAATGAATATAGTACACAAAGATAGTTATTAATATTATCCTCTTGATTTTTTTAAAAATTTTAAATTGTTGTTACGTGAGCTTTTAGTACCACGATTAATCCTATTCTTTTTTAGAGAAATCATTCTGCAAAAATCTTTACTGAGAAAAATATTTCTTAATTCATTTTCATCAATAGATTTTGGCAATCCTAACTTATAAGAATGATTTTTAGTGAAATTAATATCAAAATGATATTGCGGATGTACAATGGATCGTTTCCCTTTAGCGGCTTGTTTGTCGTAGTCGTATCTGATATATGCAGGTTCCTCAAATAATAAATATTCAAACAAATACTTTCCTTCTTCACTTGGAATATTCTCCCAATCATCAAATGTTATATCATTGTATAATCCTTTTTCTTTTACTACTTGATTTAATATAGCAATGGCATCAGATATGTGTTTAGCACTGATTTCAATTTTTTTTGTTTTCTCACTATCGTCCTTTTTTATCAATATAAAGGCATCTATCTTATCTGACTTTGCTTGTATTTTAAGGCTGAACCCAAAACTTATTATTTTATTGTTACTTTCAACAAATATCCGATGCAGTTCATAATCTTCTACACACATATATGGAAATTTGCACTTATTTTGTTCATGACATCCGTTCCATTGTGTAATTAGAAGTTCTAAGGCTGTAAGTTTCAATTTAATGAAATCATAGATGTCAGTAACTTCCGAAAACATTTTTTCACGCCCTTTCGCGTCTGTTAAGTTAATATAGAAATCATGCTTTGACATTGTTCATTCTCCATATATTAGTATGAAAGAATCAAGTTTCTTTTGTAATTCATCTTCATCAAGATCCTGCCAGCCCATACCAAGTGCTGTTTCTACCATTTTGTCAATTAGTTTTTCTTCTACACCCTTATTCTTAAGATAATCACGTATTTCATCTGCCAACGGTCGTCTATTTTTTAATTTTTTAAAACGAGTTTCCACCTGTTTTTGTTGTTCAACTGATAATTTGTCAAACTTTAAAGCTTTTAAAGCATTTATTAAATCATAATTATGTCTCAATTTTGTTGCATTTTCAGCTTGCTCTTCTGATATGATAAGATAAGATTTTATGAAAGAACGAGTGAGCATTGTATACAATGAATTTCTATAAGATTCACGTGCAACAAGTCCATTCGTGATACATATAACAAAGGGGAATTCCAATCCCTTCACGTTATTTCTATTACTTAATAGTAACTGGTCTTTAATGACTGTTTTTGTTTCATAAGCCTTATTGACTTCCCATCCCAGACGAACACTGATTTCATGTTCTATTTGATTAGCCCAGTTGTAAATATAATTATCATCATCCAAAAGGATAATGCACAAATCATTGATTGATATATCTGAATTTTCGCTTTGTATATTATTTATAACTTCCAATGTTGCGGAAGCGACATCTTCCTCTTTAAAAGTTTTAATTTCAACACTTTTGTAATCATCTTCCACATCAGAAAATCTCCTGACTGGTTCACGTGTTAATGATATTTTGTCATTATCTTCTGTATATATATATCCGCAAGCTTCCCAATCTTCCTTTCTAAGCCACCTTAGCTTTCGCTTTTCAAATAGTCCTAAGCCTAGAGCATGTGCAAACATAAGAGTTCTTGGATCTGTTCGATAACATTTTGTGAGGAAATAATCTGCAGAATAATCTGAAATGACATGTTCTTCAAAAATACTTTGGAAAATATCGCCAGCTATATATAACTTCTGAGACGTAACTTCTTCGCATAATTTGAAGAAACTTTCAGGAAAATCTTGACATTCATCAACTAATATGTAGTCTAATGCATACTTCTTATTTGCTATTCCGCGGATTTGGGATAACGCATTTTGGCATACATCATCAAATGATGTATATTTTCCATAGCTATAATATACGATACCATAGAAATCACAAATGTATCTATATAAACCAGAATTTTCATCTCCGTACCTACCCCAAGCATTAGTACACCATAATCGTTCGTTCCAGGCAATCTGTTCTGAGACCCTCATCAAATTAAAGAAAGTTGGAATTTTCTTTGATAAAGAATCTGCTAATATTTTATTGTGGCATGTTACAAAAATCTTAGGTTTGCTATTGTTTGTATATAATTCTTTTAGTTTGTGAAGTAGCAATTCTGTCTTTCCTGTACCTGAAAGTCCCTGAATTTTCACCCTCTTGCCTTCGCCTTTATTTTGATAAATAAAGCGAGTTTGGTCTGCATCAAACAATTGTATTTTCTGTTTCACTTTATCAAGCAGGGTTGTAGGCACTTCTGCCTTAACCCTTTCTATGTCATTGATACTTCCTGTGCATAAAGAAATTATTATTGTTGCCCATTTATTATATTTAGGATCCGTGATTCTAAGTCTGTAGAACAAGTCAGAGATATCAGATAAATTCCGTTTGGTCATGGAGGAATCTACGACATGACTCCAGATAGCTTTAAAACGTCCTAATACCTTTTCATATTCATACGTTTTATACAAATGTGACACAGACATCTCTATATCATATATATAATCATCAAATATTTGAGGGTCTGTTTCTAAATTAACTAGAGCTATTTTGTACCCAGGAGACAAAATCATAACACTCTGATAAGTAGTGTTTTCTGTATCTCCTTTAGGTGTACGCAACAAATATATAGATTGTTTTTTTTCACTAGCGAACCGTGATAACACATTCTCAATATCTCCCAAGTTAAGATTATCTGAATAAAAATATGATGTTTCCATAATCAATTGTTCGTTAAACTTTCAATAAACAAAAAGCAGGTCAAGTCCTTTCAATTCATTATATTAAGGGTTTCTTACATTTTTAATGCTGATGAATAGAAACGAACTAGACTAATATATTGCGATGATAAACATCGTATTGCTTAAATCGATGGTAAAGATAAACAAATGGCATGAGAAATTTATGCTTGAGGTGCTACTTTTATATCTGATAATTCTCGAACGGATTAATTTTCTCTAGTTGGAATATTACAGAAGATTTTGCTAATATTATTATAAACAGCTGTTTAGGTGTAAACTCAATGCCAACCTAGCAGTCTCGCATATCGATAATTGGATTGCCATAGCTTTTGCCCTGAACTATATCAGTAAGTTGGGCAAATGTCTCTTCTACCTTGGATACTTTTAGTCAGGTTATGCCAAGATGGCAAAAAAGGGGAGAATCTCCGGCATTGTAATCATTGACATGAATCTCACTACTGTTTTCATTTGGAGGCCATCCAAACGTCACCGACAAAAATGCTGGAACAAGTGAAGTGGAGATTGATAGTCTGGTATTGGATAAACTACATTTACCGCATAAAACAAAATATTTCAATATAACTCTCTGAAGATGAGATAAATGTAGAGAGTTTAAAAGATGCAGGTAACGATTTAGATATGGAAGTCCTGCTTCGGATTACACTGCTTTGCATAGTTTCAAATAACTCATATACAAAAGTAGGAAATATTGGGGATATAACAAAATATTTTCTTGTTTATTTTTTTTATATAAATCTGATTATTAAAGTATTAATAAGTACAGTTGTACTTTTATTGATACCTACCTGTCATAAAATAGCCGGGAGACTCTGTTCCCGGCTATTTTTTTGTCCCGGCTTGGCGTTTTCTGTCTTTTTTTGGCGGTTGCTCAACGGTTGAGTAACCAATGGTCTTGTAATATCTCCGTAATATTGCACCATAAACAATAAAAACAAGGTCATTATGAATAATAGAAGAACTGCACCTGGTGGGCAGATGACCCACATGCTCAGTACCATACTCGCCAAAGTAACCAACATTGAAAAGTTACTGGCTCCTGCCATACATAACTTGCCCGACAGCGAGATACTGGATTCAAAAGGCGTGCGCCTGCTTACCAAGATGTCCGACAGGACACTTCTTAGACGCCGCAATGACGGTTCGTTGCCTTTCCACCGTGACAAGGGGAAGATTTACTACCGTCGTTCGGATGTGCTGCGTGCCATGCTGCTTGAAAAAGAAGAACACTCTAAAAATAAAAGGTTATGAGAAAGATGATTAAGGTTGAAAGCGGCTCGTTCGCCGCACTCGTGAGAAGTTACAAGAAGTCCCTCAACATGTTGGCCGTGCTGCAACATATCTGTGAGGATAACTGTGTAGAACTCTCCATGCTGCCCGATGAGGTTTGTGAGCTGATAAACCTCGATCCGGCAGAGATTGAGAAGCAGCGTTTGAGCGGACGGCTGCGTTTTGCGGAAGAGGAGAATGGGACCAGGCATTATTCGATTGTGGATATAATCAATCTGAAGGATTCCATTGACTGGAAGGTTATTAACAGACAGGTGGAAAGCCTTTCCTTTGAGGAAGAGGAATGACGGAGTGCCCTTCTTCCCATTACAGATAAGAGTATGGCCGGCAGACCGGATTTATCCGGGTGCTGGCCATACCTTTGTCATTTCCTGAAAAGCGGCTCTTTACGGCAAACTTAGGATATTTTTTTCAGTCCGTTTGACGGGGCGGCAATTTCCATTGGGGGGACATGCCTTGCCTTCCGTGGCAGGTCCGGTGTATCGTCACTTTCGCCTGTCTCTTTCTGTCCTTTCATTTCCGTTCCGTCATCCGTTCCGCTTTCATGCCCGCCTGCCGGTTTTATGGTAAGCTGTATTTTCCGGTTCAGCGTGGCAAGTTCCTCATTCAGCCGCTTGATTTCCGCATCCTTGGGCCATGAAGCCGCCACAATCTCCTGAAGGACCGGGATGTCCTTCGACAGCTCCGCGTTTTCCTGCTCCCGTTTCTCTATCATGGCGGGAATGCGTTCCAGCGCATTGATGAAGTTCATGACGGCCAGTTTCGGGTCTTTGGCAATATAACCGTTGTTGTAGGTATATTTGATGCCGTCCAGCCCCTCGACCATGAACTTGTTCTGCAAAGCCTGCATGTCCCCCTCACAGGTCCTTTCGGTACGGACAAGGATGCGGAAATCGAACAGGGTCCCGATTTTCATATAGTCATCCTCCGTCCGGGCATTCCGGTTGATTGCGGCAAGCTGGTTGCCGAGTATCTCCACGTTGTCCGAATCCACACCGTCCAGTTTCAGGGGATTGGGACGTTGTCCGGTTTTCGCATCTGCGGGGGCCACCTTGTTGAAATATTCCCAGTCCCTGGTGAAACGCCCGATAAAAGCATTGTTTTTTTCTATTCCCGAAGTCCTTTCATTCAGCTTGCCTTTCGCGTTTCCCTTGTTACGGTGGAATGCCTGCCTCTCGCTTTCGAGGACCGCCAGTTTCTTGTCCAGCTTCGCCTTTTCCAGCAGGTCGTCGTTGCCTGAAAGGATGGCCACGTATTCGCTGAAACTGCCGCCTCCGTTTTCGTCAATCGCCCCCTCGTCAATAGTACGGGCGGCCAGATTGCGGCTTTTGAGCTGGTTGATGAACACCTGCTTGTTTTGCAGCAGGTTGAACTTGTAGCTGTCCAGTGACTTCTCCACCGCATAGATATAGCAGTCCACCTTGTTGCCGGCGTACTGCTTGGCGATGATATTGCCTTTTCTCACCGCGCGTCCGTTGCGCTGCTCCAGATCGGACGGCCTTCAGGGTATGTCCAGATGATGGATGGCCACGGCACGTTCCTGTGCGTTGACACCCGTTCCCAGTTTCTGTGTGGAACCGAAAAGGAAACGGATGCGCCCGGAATTCATATCCTTGAACAGTTCCTTGCGTGCGTTGTCGCTGTTCGCCTCCTGAATGAACTTTATCTGCTTTTCCGGGATATTATGGTCTTCCACGAGCTTGCGCCTGATTTCACTGTAGATGTTCCACTGGTCGGGTTTATAGGTACTCAAGTCTGAAAAAATGAACTGTGTGCCTTTCTGGTCAAGATATTTATAGTAATATTCCGCAATCTTGGCCGCGCAATGGGACGCCTTGTTTCCCGGACTGTCACCGTACTGCTGGTCTATCAGCCGCATGTCAAGCGACATCTTGTTCGAGTAGTTGGTGGCGATCAGCATCTGTGCCTTCTCCTCCGCTTCGGACAGAGGCTCCCTGTCTATGTAGGTCGCATCCCCGGTTTCGGCGAACTTTATCAGTTTTTGAATGAAAACCTCCTGCTGGGGAGTGGGCGGTATGTGATAGAGTTGCTCGTTGAGTTCCGGTCTGTCAACCCCCACGTCTTCAGCGGTCTTGTAATCGGTTATCTCCGCATAGAAATTGGCGAGTTCCGGCACCTTGATAAAATAGCGGAAACGCTCTTTCTGCACCACCTGGTTGGTCACTGAAAATTCAAAGTCCGTGCTTTTCTTCGCATAGACTGCGGCCCAGCCGTCAAAACAGGTAATCCCCTGCCGTTCCATTTCCTTCGGACGGAGATACTTGAAAAGGAGATAGAGTTCGGTCAGGCTGTTGGAAATGGTCGTGCCGGAAAGGAAAGTAGCTCCCAAATCCCTGCCTGTGCGCTCCTGGATGGTACGGATGGCGAAAAGCATGTTCATGGCCTTTATGCTTCCCTCGGGATTGCCCAGGCCGGAAACCCTCGCATGGCGTGTGTTGAACATCAGGTTCTTGAAATTGTGCGATTCGTCAACGAAGAGGTGATCGATGCCCATTTGCCTGAAATCGGTCACGTCATCTGTCCGGTCCTTTATATCCTGTTCCAGCTTTTCAAGTTTGGCCTCAAGGTTTTCCTTTCTTCTTTCCAGCCCCTTCTTTATCCAGCCGGTCACTTCATTGCCCTGCTGCTCGAATACGGCGAGATTCTCTTCGATGCTGTCTATTTCCTGCGTATATATTTTCTGCTGTATTTCGGGGGACTGGGGTATTTTCCCGAACTGGTCGTGTGTCAGGATGATGCAGTCCCAGTTGTTGTTCTTGATGTCATGGAATATTCCGACACGCTTCTCCGGCGTAAAGTCCTCCTTGCCCGGATACAGCACTCTGGCATTCGGATAGGCCCTCTTGAACGTGTCGGCTATGTCATGCACATTGCTTTTGAGTCCGATAATCATCGGTTTGTTCGCCAGTCCGAGACGTTTCATCTCAAAGGCGGTCACACACATGATAAGGGTCTTGCCGGTTCCTACCTGATGGTCAATTATCCCGCCGCCGTTCATCTTCAGCATCCATACGGCATTTCTCTGGCTGTCGTACAAATTCGGTATCCCCAATCCTTTCAGGTCAAGGAACGGGAAACTTTGCAGGGAACCGTCATAATCGGGACGCACATAGCAGTTGAACTTGCGGTTGTACATGTCGGCAAGGTTCTGCTTGAACTCGGGGAGCTGCTCGTTCAGCCAACCAGTGAAAGCCGACCGAATTTCATTGATTTTGGCATCGGCAAGCTGGATGGCCTCGGCATCCCGTACCTTTATATCATTGCCTTCTTCATCCTGCACGGTTTTTGTTATGTCGGGCACCGTGTTATGCAGCGCATGTTTCAGCAGGTCGTTTCCGTAATAACCTCTTTTTTCCCCTTTCACATAATATCTGTCGGTGATGTTAGCATTGGTACTTTCGAAGTTCACACTAAACTCGTCGATGGATTCCGTATAATGGATATGGGCCTTTGTCTCAAAGAGGTATCCGGCAAACTCTTCATATACGGACATGGGTATCCAGCGTTCTCCGAGATTAAAGTCAAGCAGTTCGAAACTGATCGGTTCCGGTATGGCTTTCTGCAAGGCTTCCAATGATTTTCTGCTTGCATCATCATCGGGATAATCCTTCAGGTAGTTCTCTATCCATTCGGCTTTAGATACCACATTGCCCGCTATGAAACGGTCTTTGATTTCATAATTCTTCATCATGGGATTATAGAAGATACGGTTGTCCAGTTGTTTGAGCAACTCCTGCCTGTCAATTTCACTGAGATTTTCCATATATTCCAGGTTGACCTCCCCGAACTTGTTCAGGGATGCCGCAAGCGCTTCCTGCGGTGTATCCACATGTTTTACTTCACTGGCGTTGAACGATACGGGAACAGAGAATATATCCGCCTTCTGTATCTTGCCGTTAACGGAACGCTCCAATGAGAGTATTTCCCGCCCTCCGGCATCCATCAGCAGGAATTTGGCGTTGTCCTTTCCGTTCAATTCCCTGAACATACGGTAAAAACTGTCATACCGCTTGACCAGTTCTTCCCGCAGTTCCGGCTGTTCCGTTTCCGTTTCAGCTTCCGTATTGTAGAGGTCGTGGTAGGCTTCCCGGAGCGGGATATAGTAGGCGGCCCGGTATTGCTGGGTGACGGTCAGTTTAAGCGGATGGAATTGTATATCGGGAGTACCCATACCCCGTAAATACCCGTATTGCTCACCCGATTTCACGATGGAACCGTTCTTATATTCGGGGCGTATCTCCCCGGTAAACGGGCGTGGTTCCATTTCTTTCTTCCGCTCTTCTTCAAATTTTTGTCTGCGCTCCTGCCATTTTGCTTCCGCTGCCGCCCATTCCCCGGTCATGTCTTCCTGTGTGGCGGCTTCATCATACATATTCTCTTGCGAGAACAGATTGAACATTTCCGGTTCATCCCCTTTCTTTTTGCGGGATGCCGACGGTGCCCGGCTTGGGGAAGGCCTGCTTTCCATTGCTTGCACCTCCGCTTCCTCTTCGTCCGCATAGGCGGCAAACAGGTTGAGCATGGGTTCATAGGGTTGTGTGGGACTTTCTCCCTGTACCTCTTGCCGGTGGTTCTCAACCACTATTTCCAATGGTGTTTCAAATTCCGGTTCAAGACTGGTGAAAACGGCTGCCTGGGATAGATTGGCGTCATATAGTTCCCGGTCAAGATGCTTCTCCACATCTTGCGCCAATAATTGTCTGAGATGTCCGGCGATAGCTTTAATACCACCTGTATGAATAAAATTCATGGCCGGTTGTCCGTACATGTTTTTTCCCATAGATACGGAAGTATGGACGATATGGTCCAAACCGGAGTAACTGTTGTTGATATTGATGCCGCCGGATACAAGACGGGTTTCAATAAAGTTCCGTTCCTTTTCGGTCAGTTCCGTTTTTTTGGTATTCTTCTGCAATACGATCAGGTCACTACCCACTTCAGTACCCGCATCAACAAACAGGTTGTCCGGCAGACGGATGGCGGAAACAAGATTGGCATGGTTCATCAGCCATTCCCTGACAGGACGGTTCTGTGGAGAATCCATGACACCCGAAGTCGTGATATAGGCCAGTATCCCACCTTCGCGTAACGTGTCCATACCTTTGAGAAAGAAATAGTTGTGTACGGCAGAGAGTGAGGATTTACGCACGGCGTCTCCGCTCCGGTCGAAGTTCCTGTCGTAAACTCTAGTATTTCCAAATGGGATATTGGAAGAAACCATATCGAAGTAACCGTTATAATAGGATTGTATGGACTGGAAACCGTCTATGGTCACTCTGCTTTCCGGATAAAGGGATGAGAGTATCTTTCCCGTGAGCTTGTCTTTCTCGAAACAATGAATTTCGGAAATATCTTTCAACCGGCTGATAAACATGCCCGTTCCGGCGGAAGGGTCAAGGAAACGTTCCGGACGGATTTCCGGTACCTGCAAGGATTCCTGCATGGCCGCTACCAACGGTTCCGGTGTGTAAAAGGCTGTGAGAACGGAACTTTTAAGGCTTTGGACGTATGCCTTGTATTCTTTCTCGTCCTTGGAATACTCCCGCAACAGTTCATGCAATAGCCGGACTTGGGGAAACAGTTCCCTGTCTGTCGTTCATCTTTCAATGTCCGCATCTTTCTCTGCCGGATTCAGAATGCACTTCAGCCCTCCAAAACCCGAATAACCGTTCAATACTTTGCGTGCCTCTTCCGTGAGACAAAACTCCGGACGCATGAATATCCATTCAAGAGCGGCTATGTTGTCCGCCAGATGTTGTCGTTTGTTATATGCCATATTTTTCGATATAAGATTGTATGAAACCTGTAAGTTCAATGGTAAGCGTATGATAGGACGGGGATGATTCAAACCGGTCATCTATGGGGTATTTGTTGAACACCGCTTCTGCGGGTGACAATACTTTCAGGCAGAAACCCGTCCGTCTTTCGGGCCGTACTTCGGGAACCCACTCCGACACGACCTCAAAAACCGTATCGAACTTGGAAAAGCGAAAGTCCTGATAGAGAACGGATTCGGCCAGTTGCAAAGCCTGCGTAGCGGATAAACCGTCACGTATGGCACGTTCATAGCTGCCTGCTGCCTCGTCGGCCCGCGTTCGGACAAGTTCTTTGTCACCGGCAATATGCGGATGGCTTTCCTTTAAATAAAGAAGGAGAGTCGTCTCAAAATAGGACAATTCCCCGGTTGCGGTATTTTTATCTTGTATAGTCATTTTTTATCGCTTTAAAATATTAATTGGATATTAAACATATACCCGGCTGCCATAAAAGAGAACCGGGTATATATCTGATGTAAACATGAATAATCTGTCTGTTACATGACAGAAAGGCTCTTTTTTGACGGGGCCTTTACGGATGCCACATGACGGGGCGCCTGCTGTTTCACCTCCTTTTTCCTGTCGTTCTTCTTACCCTCAACAGTAGGCTTGTATTCACGGGCATTGCGTCCTATCAGCAGTTGGTTGCTCTTGTTGCTAAAACGTACATCATCAGAAAACACCCTGCCTTTGTAGCGCATATTCTCAATGAACACCATTTCATGGTTCTGGAGCATTTTCTTCTGTTCAGGTGTGATTTTGGCACCCATGATAGTGTCGTTGACCTTCAGTTGTTCGCCGGACTGCTTGAATGCGATGTCCATTATTCTCGGATCGACGAAAGCGACACCGGAAAGCAGCGTGTCGTTTTTGCGCTGTATGTCGTTAATGGGAAGCTGGCCTCCTGACGCGAGGATTTGCTTCTGTTTGTCATCCAGCCTTTTCCCGTAGATATAATCGGGTATCTTGATGGCATCCACTGGCATGGTAATGATACGGTTGCTCGGTTCATGGAAAGATACATAACAGTTGCAGACCGTTCCCGTATGGGTATCCTTCATCTCCTTGACTGCTCCCAAAGTTCCGGTGTCTTTAAGCGACTGCTTTTCCACGTCCGTGAATACTTCTTTATAGGCAGGCAGGTCATACTGCGGTTTGTCGAGCCTGCTTAGAGTTTTCAGTTGTACCTTGCCGTCCTCCCCTTTGACACAGAGGAAACAGGCTTCTCCCATATCCTTCTTTTCTCCGTTTACCTCCTTGGTGATGGGAAAAGCCTTTGAGGTAATTCTTCCTTTGAGCATTTCGCCCATGCAATGGTTGTCAAACAGCAGTTGCTTGTCAATTCCCAGTGCGGAGAGCTCTTTCCATGGGAGCTGGTGTTCATCGAACTTATACCGGCGGGCAAGTTTGGCGATACGTCCTTCATCGTTGAGTTCGCTGTTCTCCACCAGTTTTTTACCTTCCACTCCGGGGTCTTCCCCTTTTCGGATCTGGACTACGGCATTCAGTGTCTTTTCCAAAAGGACAAGAGGTACGAGGAAAAAACTGAAACTCGTGGGATTTTCGTACTGGTTCTTGAAATTTGTGAAGAACAATTCCAGCGGTGAGGTACGGTCCAGTTTGAGGAAACTGCTACTGTTCTTCTTGTCGGGTGGCACGATTTCGAGACTGCCGTCCTGCTCGTTCATTTTGGAGACGACTGCGGTCTTGTTCGTTCGCTTGTCGAGGATGGCCATTACATGCTCGTCTTGACTCTTTTCCTGTTGTTCTTGCTTTTTCTTAGCCATAAAATCAATAATTTAAGTGATACAATAATTAATCAATACCGGGTAAACTTTAGCCCGTCGGTGCGAATGTAGAGATTTAATTGATAGGGTATTACGTTTTTAAGACCGGTGGAGATGAATGGCGGGAATTGGCGGAGAATGACGATGTTCTCTCTGTTAGTAATGAATGTTGCCAAAAGTATGAAGCCAAGCAATCCATCAACAAAGGAAATATGATTATATCCATTTGATTAAATTTGTTTAGCAGGGCGAGTCCTTATTCTTCCCCGTATATTCGCTGGATGGCGGCTTGTACCATGAATAAAACAAGTCATCGTACGCAGCTTTCCGCTTTTAGATCAAATAAACAGCGAAAGGACCTTTTCTCCGCCTATGCTGTAGCCCGCACATGTTCGTTCAGAAATCGTTTTAGAGCAATAAAGTACTAATATATAAAAATGCATTTACGGAAAGTCAGCTATGAGGAATAAAAATGAGTTTAAGCTATGAACTATTATACATCATAGCAAATAAAACTGTTTAGGATAATGGTGATGTTTTTATTCTAAAAAAATATTTGACTGTTTGTTTGACTGAGAAACAATTGTTAAATTTGCAAATTATAGCAATTATTATGTATATGAAGCGAATAAATCGGCTGAAAGTGGTTCTTGCAGAGCAAGGAAAAACCGGAAAATGGTTAGCCCACGTATTAGGTAAAAACGAATTGACAGTTTCTCGTTGGTGTACAAATGAGGTTCAGCCTTCGGTAGAAACACTATTGGTTATTGCCAAAACTTTGGAGGTTGATATTAAAGAATTGCTTTGTTCTACCCAAATTTATAATCAAAATGGCAACACTAAAATATGAAGTAATTGATCTTTTAGTAAAGGAGCTGGAATAATCTGTCGTTTAATGTAAGTGGAAGTCTGTGTTATAACAGGCGTGTGTTTTATTCAAGATATAAAAGAAACATAATGAATTTAACAACCCAAGAAGTACTTTTATCCATAAGAAATTACGGGAATATAGTTAGATTCAATAAATCAATAAAGTATATGAATATGTCAAATCTACACATACAAGTTCTTAAAGCAGAATATGGAGACTGCATCTTTATTTCTATAAAAAAGGAAGAACGTGAATTTAACATTTTAGTAGATGGCGGATTACCAGAAACATATGAGAATGTAAGGGACAGAAGACATCCGGCAGGTCCTTTAAAAGAATTGATAGATGAATTAAAGCAGCATTCAAGACTTATTGATTTGGTAGTAATCACCCATATTGATGATGATCATATAGGAGGTGTTAAAAAATGGTTTGAGTCTGATTTTCCATCAAATGAATTTGTAAAGAAAGTATGGATGAATGGAGATATAGAAGTTGAAGACAATGTAGATTTAAACAATTCTGTGAAAAATGCAGTTTCTGTTATTCGAAAGTTAAAAGACAATAATATTTTTCTCAATGATGAAGTTATAAAGGGGTATTTTTGCAAGAACGAGTTTTGCACTATTCGCATATTAACTCCAGCCAAAGAGTACAGAAATACGATAGCAAAAGCTATACATGAATCTTTAGACAATGTGGCCAATACAAAAGTGAGTGATGATAAATCATTTAGAGAATTGATACAAGAAGAATGGAAGATGGAAAACATTACTCCAGCAAACAAAGCTTCTATAGCTTTCGAGTTAGAAATTTGGGATGGAGAAAAGTTACTATTCTTGGGAGATGCAGATTATAATGATATAATGTCTGGATTGGTTGTCTTTCATAAAGATAAAAGCGAAAAGCTTAAATATGATATGATAAAACTATCTCATCATGGTAGCAAAAACAATTTTCATCCAGACTTTCTTGAAAGAATTTACGCAAGCTATTATATCGTTTCTTCTAATGGAAAACGTTTCGGACATCCAGACAAGGAAGTTTTAGCGCATATTATTTGTAATAGTGATTCTTCAATTATGTTTAATTATGAAGATCGTATGAAGGAGATAATTACATTACAAGATTACATTGATTTTCCTAATTTAGCAAGTCGAATAAAAGCAATTGATTAATGGATAAAGATAAGATTAGGCAAATACACACTGTAAGAATTTGTGATGGAAGTGGCGTATTAGTGAAACCATTCGCTACTGATTATCTATATATTCTTACAGATTATCATGTCATAAAAGATAAACATATCGAGGAAATTACTTTCATGTTTGAGAAAGGTAGCCCTCTGATTGACTTATCTCCTGAAATAATAGAAATTGTGTATAAGGAACAATTAGATGTTTCAATAATAAAAATCAGAAACATTCATTGTAAAGAAATTGAATACCTGCGAACTAAAACAAAAAATATAGGTAATAATCTATTCCATATAGGTTTTCCTAAGTGTCGATATGATGACAAGGCTGTATGTAGAACAAGTGTTGTTAATATTAATTACAATGACGGAGCAGCTGGGGGACATTTAGTTGAATATGAATGCGAAAAACCAACTAAAAAAGAAGAAATAGAAGGGATGTCAGGTGGGGGCATATTTGATTCAGAATATCATCTTGTTGGATTACATAAACAATCTTCGAATTTAGATAAATACGAATTGTTGGGAAAAGCTGCTTATATTCCTATATGCGATTTTAAGAAAGTAATAGCGGAATATAAATGGGCTCCAATAATCGAATTTGATTTGGATAGTTTTGCAAGTTTCAGTGCAATGGCCTTTAATTTTGAAGGACAAAGCTATATTAATAAAACTGCTACAAGAATTCTTTTTGATATTGATGATTATAAAGCACGTATAGAAACATGTTCTCCTGTGGTTATTGTTAACCTACTCAAAGAAAGAGGAAGGATAGCATCTGACATATTAGTGGATGAACTGAATAAAGAATTTTGGATAGCATTCTCAGAATTCATTATAGGAATACTGGTCATTTTAGATATAGACGAAAATCAAGATGATTTTATTATAACGATGTACGACAGATTTCATTTCGTTTATTCTGAAGTGGAATTTGACGTTTACGAAGCAAGAGACAAGCTTGATATCAATCTGATTAAAGGCATGAATAAAGGCTCTAAATTGGTTGTAGGTGGGTTGAATCATAGTTGTGCTTACAATGGAAATGTTTTGCGTCCTGAGAATATTGTACCCAATATTTCTTCAGCAGAACTTTATAACGAGAGAGATATCTCTCGATCAAACAGAAGATTGTTAAATAATATGACAATTGTCAATAGTAATATATTTAAAGATTCTGTAGGAAAATGTGTCGATGATGAAAAAGACTCATTAGATTATTATAAAAAACTTTTAATAAGCAAAATAGGATGAGAGAAGCTACAGTTAAAACCTTCGACGTGTTCGGCGTAAATGCGAATATTTTAATTTGCATAACAAAATGCATGGATGAAGAAGAGTTGAGAAATCGCTGGAGAGAATTTCGTAATGAGTTAGCCGGAGAATATCAAACTGAACTTATTGATGATTTTGAACGATGGAACTTCTATCTATTTTATGTAGTTGAAGATAAAAACACAATAAACCGTTCGTTGAAACATGAAATAGAACACGACACTATTTCATCAAGAAAGATTATTGTTAGTAGAAACGAAGTAACAGATAACGAAGGCAAGTGTCTAATAGTTTCATACATAAAATTCGATATAGAACAAACAAAAGAGTTTGTTCAACCAAAGAAATTTCTCTATAACGAAACTGCAAAGAAAATTGTTGGATAATGAAAATAAAAAAAGTTATTATAAAAGCCTTTCGGTTGTTTGATGATGTAACCGTGAATCTGACATCAAAAATAGATTTCAATAAGGCTTCTAATTTTGTAGCTATCTATGCCCCTAACGGTTTTGGAAAAACCTCTTTTTTCGATGCCATGGAGTTTTGTGTTACTAAGTCTATTCAAAGAGTTTCTGTCAATTTTGATGAGAACTTTAAAATTGATCAACAACAAGGCAGTACAACTTTTATTCATAATAAAGCTTTGCCTGACACACCTGTTGAAATTGCCATGTATTTTGAGGGGATGGAAGACATAAGAATAAAATGTTCTCCTGAAGATGAATGCAAGATGCTTCATGCTGAATCACAAAACAAGTTCTTTCGGAATGCTATTTTATCACAAGATTGGTTTTCTGACTTTCTTTCCACTAAAAGTTCAGAAGAGAGATTCAAAATATTCACAGACTATTTTGAAGAGACAAAGAATATGTTAGAGTATCACAGGAATCTGGCAATTGCGTCAAGAGCTATTGCCCGTAAAATAAGTCAACTTAAAAAGGATGCTAAACAAATAAAGAAAGATATAAATGAAAAATTAGATGAAAGTATTGTTGAACAAATAAATAAAGGTGCGACGGCCTTAAATAACAATGGGATTCAAGTAAGTTGGCAAGGTAAGCTTAATGAAAAGTCTATAAAAGGATTAAAAATTGAAAGTCTCAATATTGCCAATCAAATAGATAGAGAATTGAATGAAAATATTTTATTGAAAAATAAATTAAATAAACTCATATTAGGGGAAGATGATCTTATTTGTATTGAAGCTATTGAAGAGCATCAAAAAAAGCTAATTGATATCAAGAGTGATATACAAAAAATCACAGATAAATTACAAAAAATTGCACAATATAAAGATGTTAAAAAACAAGCAGAGCTAAATGAGAATAAACTTTTAGAACTATCAGATAATATCAAAACAATCTCTTTCCTGATTGTCAAATATGAAGAATACTACAAATTATTCAAGGAAAAATCCATTTTAACAACACAAAAAGGGAATATAGCCAAACATAAACAAAATATAATACATTCGTTAAAGGAGAATAGTGTTTTAAAGACTCAACAAGAAGAGCTTTTGCTAAAATTAAAAAGCGAAAAGCAGAAGCTTGAGAGTTCCTTATTAGTTCTACATGAACGCTACCAGGCTTATACTGCTCTTTTAAATAGATGGAAAGAATTGGAAGCACATATTGAGAGAGAAGAACCTAATTTAAAGAAGCAAGAAGATATAAAGGAAAATTTGTTACGTAAAAGCACAATGCTTCGAATGCTACAATCTTCTTTACTAAACAAATCGACTGATACTTCCATAAATATTCATCAGCAAGAAGTCAAATTAATAATAGAGTTACAGAATAAATTACAGCTTCTGAATGAAAAGATTAAAATCGTAAGTAGACGAATAACCGAAAAGACAAAGTTTGAAGATGACTTACAAAGATTATTGGTCTCTTCACGAAATATGTTAAATATATTAAACGGAAGCAGATGTCCTTTGTGTGGTCACGATTTTGAAGAACAGGAAAAGCTAATAGAAAACATTTCCCATAACAAAGTAATATCATCAACAATTGAGGAAGATATCAAGACAAAAGAAGCATATCAAAAAGAAGTGATCTATCATCAACAGGAAATAGAGCAATCTTATAAAGTTCTTATTTCTAAAGTGGAAATGGAATTGAAAGATAATGATAATAAGATAACTGAACAGAATACTTTATGCTCTAATATAAAGAATTTACTCTTGAAAGTAAAAGCTGAGAAACAACGAAATGAAAATGAAAGGCTGTCTTTGTTTGGAGATTTAAAAGAATATACAGAGGAGGATAAGAAAAAGGAAATAAAAGATAAAATAGAAGATTTAATTCAGAAAATAAGCGAACATACCAATACAATAAATTCAATTAGGGATATTCTCAAAAATCAGCAGATACAAAATGATTCACTGTTTTTACAAACAGAGAAAATTGATGAAAAAATTATTTCCATTACTTCAGATCTTTTCTATCAAGAATATCAAACAAAGAATGGTAAAGAGGAGGTGACGCCATCATCGTTGGAACTTTGGAAGAGTGTCTTGCAAGAAAGACAAAAGAATATGTCTGTTCTAAAAGCATTGATAGATTCTGAGAAAAAACAACTTCTTGAGTTAAAGTTAGAAGAAACCATTATTGAGAAAGAAGTAGAGTTAAAGGAATATTTGGCAAAAGAGCAATCTCGTTTTAACATCTTATCTGAGCAATGGATAAGAACTATGTCTTTTCTTGTCAACGATTGTGGTATCACTAACATAAATGCAGATAGTGATTCTATAGATATCAAATCTCTATATAATGATTGTCTGAGCGAGGTTTTGGAAAAGAAGCAAAAAAACGAAAAAAGCTCCTATAACATAAACAATTACATTAATCTTCTTTCATTAGGAGAACAATATAATGAGAATCAGAAAATGAAAAATAAACTGAGAGAAATTGAAGTTCAAATTGAAAAAGAGGAACAAAACAAACGAATAGTTGATGATGAAAGGACGAGGTTACAGAATTATTTAGATGGATTTGTTAAAGGATATTTTCAATTGGATTTAATAAACAAACTCTATAACACAATTGATCCTCATCCAGAATACAAAAAAATTAGGTTTGAATGTGATTTCAATTATAAGGAACCAAGATTGAATATACTAATGTATTCTGAACAAGATGGGATTGATACAATAGTACCTAATCTCTATTTTAGTACTGCACAAATAAATTTATTATCATTTTGTATATTTATGGCAAAGGCTTTATATGCAAAGAATGACAATAATGAGGATTTGGGATGTATTTTCATTGATGATCCTATTCAAGCACTTGATGACATAAACATCCTATCTATGATAGACTTGTTGAGGAACATAGCATTCTCGCTTGATAGACAGATTGTCTTAACAACACATGATAAAAATTTCTTTGCACTTTTGAAAAAGAAAGTGCCCGACAATCTATTTAACTCCCGATTCTTACAATTATCACAAAGAGGTGTATTTGCAGAAGGATAGCATTTCAGAGGCAAAAATTGAAACAACAAAATATATATGAGGAATAAAAAACAAGAGATTTTATAATATTTGATTTGAATTAAAGTATAGCTCTCATCATTTGATATATGCTCATTCCCAACAAAATCACCTTTCCCGTTACCCCTGTGTACAAAAAACTACGGCACTTAGAAAGAAATGCCGTAGTTTTGTACATATTCTTTTAAATAAGTAGATATTGAAATTTAGCTTATATCATGGAGTATCTGTTATTCAGCGAAGCGAAGAATCTACTTCCTTATGTATGCAAAGAGAAGAGATTCTTCGCTTCGCTCTGAATGAGAGATAGTATAAGTTAAATTTCAATATTTACTTATATTAAATAAACAAGAGCGTGGCAGGCCAGTCGGACTTGTCCGGGTGCCTGCCATGCTTTTGTCCTTTCCTGAAAACGGCTCTTTACGGCAATCTACGGAAGTGAAGCCTGCGTGGCTTCCGTAGATTGCCGTAAAGAGCCGTGGGAAATATACTGTTATGGCACTGTTTTAGGCCTGACCCGGTTCCTCTTCGTTATTTCCTAACAGATGTTTAAGTGCAGGGTCATTCTCAATGCGTATCAGTTCATTGTCCACAAGTTCCACAATATCCTGCTTAATTTGTCGATAGTTGACTTGTATCTGTTGCTCCATTGTATCATTACCATTCTCGTCCAGAAAACTGCTGATTTCAGGAATGGGTTGGTAAGCGGCAGTCTCTTTCTGTACCGCATCATTATCCACCACTATCTGTGCATGGAAAATCTTCTGGTCTATCGTCTCTCCGAAATTGTCCGTTACAGCACCGACAAACATACCTTGCGAAAGGGTGCTGATTTTGCTGGCAGGTATCAGACTGTCCAGTTGCGTGCTGATGGAAGTGGAAGTGTCACTGCGGTTGATGCTTACAGACTCCCGCTTTTGCAGGATTTTTCCAAACCTTTCTGATAGTGTTTTGGCCGTTTCACCCACCACTTGACCGCTGAAAACATTGCCTACAGTTGACATGATAACAGCGGCTTCCTTGTCACCATAGTCACGTTTCAACTGGCTGAAGTCTTGGAAGCCCAACACAACCGCTACCTTGTTGCTTCGTGCCGTGGCTATCAGATTATCCAGACCTTTAAAGAAAATCGTGGGTAACTCGTCAATGATTACACAACTTTTGAGTTGCTTCTTCTTGTTTATCAACTTAACGATACGGGAGTTATACAGACCTAAAGCAGCACCATAAATGGAAATTCTATCGGGATTGTTGCCGACACACAGAACTTTAGGCTCCTTCGGATTATTAATGTCCAACGTGAAGTCACTGCCGGACATCACCCAATAGAGCTGCGGGCTTATCAGTCTGGACAGCGGAATTTTGGCTGATGCAATCTGGCCCATCAACTGCTCGCTGGCACCGCCTTTCCACGCGTCAATAAAAGGACTCAGATAATTCTCAAGCTCGGGATAGCTTGTCAAGATTGTAAATACATCCTCGTACCTTTTATTAAGTAATTCAATGGCATGTGGGAACGTACAGTATTTGCCGTTTTCATACAACTTCAAAAACCAGATTATCGCCGTAAACAAAACAATCGGAGATTCCACAAAGAAGTCCCCCTGCTTTTGCACCCAACTTTTATTCAAGTTCAACATGATGGTATAACTGGATTCGTAGGCATCCGAAATATCCGTCATCAGTTCCGGAGCCAACGGATTGCAACGGTGGCTCTTTCTCGGATCATCGAAGTTGATTACATAAAACTTGGGTGGTATCTTATAACGGTGTCTGTATTTAATCAGGTGGTTGTAAGCAATAACCGACAGGTCGTCAAACTTAAAATCGTATATATAAAGTGCATAAGACTTCTCGATTGCCTGCTTTATGTAATTATTGACCACCGCATACGACTTACCGCTACCCGGCGTGCCTAAAATCATGCTTGCCCTGAAGGGATTCACCACATTTATCCAGCCTTTCCATTCCTTTTTTCTGTACCAGAATTTGGTCGGCAGATTGATGGAATATTCGTTTTCCATCAGACGGGTCTCCTGCATGAACGACTCGTTCTCCGTATTGAACACGTCCTCCAACAGATTGCTTTTCAGCAACCGGCTTACCCATAGTCCGGAAGCCAGCAGACAAAAGAAACCTCCGGTTAATGTTACGGTATAAAGCACGGCACATACCCCGGATGAGGCATTGAGGGACAGCAGCCACCAGTTGAAGAAAAACAGTATGGCACCCGCAACTGCCGCGATGCCGATTTTCCTTCATGTGATTTCATGCTTCTTCACCCCCTTGTTGCCCATGCAGGACAGACCGAGGAAGAGGACACAGAACAGCTTTGTGTAAAGCAGGGACGAGAACAGTCCGGTCGTACGCTGGAAGTTGGATAGTATCCGGTCCACTATACCGAGCGTTCAGCCCATCTCGTTCAGCCAGCCGTAACAAAACCAATAGACGTGTATCGCCATAAACAAAAAACTGATGGCCCGCATAAAGTCCGTGACCTTGGCAAGTCCCCTTAAATCATCTTCATTCTGCATAATCGTAAATTTTAAAATTAGACTTCTGTTCTATACATTATTATATTATAACCTGCGTCTCCGCTTTTTCTTCTTTTTCCTGCGCCCGTAACGGAAAGCCGGATCGATGTATTCATGCGTGTGGTCTTCCTCCATGAGTATGGAGAAAATATCAACGGCTCCGAGTGCGGATGTGTCAATCAGGCTGCCGGAGATTTCCGCCTGCCGTCCGTTTTGCCGTGTATCCTGCCATTCCTGTTGTCCCTCCCGGTTCATATTATCCGCTTGTTCCGGAACGTTTCCCTGCCGTGGCGTATCCTGCTCCGGCGGTGGTATCAGCCTTTCCCGATCCGCATCCGGATTGTTGAACAGTTCGTTGAATACATTGGCGGTAAATGGCTTGCCCAGGCGTGAACCGTTAAATACCGTCCGGTTCGCATGGTCTATAAATGTGATGCCGTAAAGACGCCCGTCGGAATTGATACGGTAAACGACTTCTATGTCCGCCTCTTTCAGCCTATGTGCAAAGTCTTCCTTCGTGCCTATGTCCTGCATGGCTTTGATGATTTCCTTGCGTGTCCTTTCGGCAAGACTGTCTCTTTTTACCAGTTCAACGGATGTATCAAATTTCTTTTGCAATGCCTCATGATCGAATACCTTTCCGAACTTACTGGACTTGAAAGGCGTTCCCACCCGCATCCCGTCATCGTCCAACGCTCCGTACATGATGCCGTGGTATTCCTTTCCGTCCACATTTCCCCTCACTTCATAAACCGTCACGTTGTAAAGTTCCAGCAAGGTGTTGTATTCGGCAAGCGAATGAAAGTTGTAACATTCCAGCAGGGTACGGGCGGTGTGCTTTAGCTGCGCTTTCACATCACCTTTCGCATAGTCCACTTTTTGCAGACTCAAAAGTTCCCGTTCACCGTGCTCTCCGAGTGTGGGATGAAGCCCGTACTTCACTTCCATTTCACGGCAGATATTCTGTGCCCGGATACCTTCCCGGTTGTGGTCTATCTTTTCACCTTTCCCGTTGATGCGCACCGAAAGAATGTGCATGTGTCTGCGGGCTATGTCTTCGTGCAACCATACGATATAGGGCTGGTTCCCGTATCCGAACTTTTCCATGAACTCCTGCGCCAGTACGGTCATCTGTTCCTTCGAGAGAATATCTTTCGAGGAAGGGTTCAAGGAGATATGGATAACCGGTTTCCTGACGTGCGAGTTGAGTGCGATATAAGGCTCGAAAGCCTGCACGCAGTTTTCAATCGGCACATTACCGGAAGTGTCCGCCGCTATCTTCGGGTGTCACAATACCTTTGCCGTACCGTCGTCCACCTTTATTTTATTATAGGCAATCGCCCCGTAGAATGTCTTGCCCGATGTGATATTCGGCACCATGATATTAGTCTTTTTTAGTAAGATATTCCTTTTCGTACCGCTTCGTAAGTTCGATAACCTGCCTGCATACTTTTTCCAGTTTACGGGTTTCTTCGGCAAGTTTGTAGAGAAACGCAAGCGATTTCTTCTCCCCGTAAATGGTATGGATAGTCTTTACACACTGGTTGTAGTTGTTTCCTATACGGCGGAACTGTTGATAGAAAGCGGTCAGCTGTGCATAATATTCCTGCGCTTCCTTATCAATCTTCACGACCTTGAACTCTCAACCGAAGATACGGGCGAAGATAAATTCGGCCTTGTTCTTCATGCCCGACTGCTCGAACATGGAGATAAACTTCTCGTTTTCCCTGTCATTGAGACAGAGGTAATAGCGGTGCGTGCGTGGGTCTGCCAGCACCTTACGCCCTGCGGCGTTACGGATTCTTGTTTCATCTTTCATAACATGAAAATTTTAAAAGGTTCGACTTGGGAGAACCTTTGCCCCCGAAACACCTTTCGGGCGAGACTTTCAGCGGTTGGAAATATTTTCAACCGCTGAAAGTACACCTCGCTATATGCTGACGCATATTAAAATCCGGCTCGGCCGGATTATAGGTCTGAAGGATTGTTTTACGTTCTCTGCCGAGAACGGGCTGCGCTCTCCCGGCGACAAAGGTAGAGAGTTTTTTCTGTCCGTGCATTATGGCGGTTCCCGCCAACAGCCGCCAATAAATGACTTTGAAACAGCGGATACTTCACTGATGTTCTTTTTGAGGTTTATTTGTAGCCGGATAGCTACTTGAACGGATAAACGGATATGCAATCAGGTAGATATTCAGACAGGCATTTATCCGGATATATAGCTATACATATATATAAATGTATAGACGGATAAACAGATATTCGGATAAATGGCTATGCAATCAGACATGTGAATAGCTGTCCGAATATGTACATAGCTATGTAGCTGAATAGATAGATAGCTAAATAGCTATATAATAGAGTAGCTCTATAAGTAGATAGCCAAGTAGCCGCATAATTAAATAACTATATAGCTAATCGGACAAACAGATAACAGAATGAGTAACCGGACAGACAGTCGAAAAGACAGACGGCTATTCATCCGGCTGTCTATAAATCAATTTATTCATTTAAATCAGTAACAATGGAAAAGAGAAAGAAAACCGTATTCGTTTCGTTCGCTTCCCAGAAGGGCGGCGTGGGTAAATCAACCTTTGCGATTTATGCGGCATCGTGACTGCATTATGTGAAAGATCTGAATGTGGCGATAGTGGATTGTGACTATCCGCAGCATTCAATCATCAAACAGAAAAAGCGGGATATGGAAGTGGTAAAGACCACACCCGTCTATCAAAATCTTCTGGTGGAACAGGCCGGGCGGTTGAAGAAGAAAGCTTACCCGGTTATCGGCAGTACCCCGGCGGATTGCATGACGGACTGAAGGGCGTTTGAGGAAAAGGCAGACGTGTATTATGATGTGGTACTGTTCGACCTGCCCGGAACAATGGGCAGTGACGGGGTGATTGCCACAATCAGTGCACTCGATTATCTGTTCGTACCGATAAAGGCAGACCGCCTTGTGCTGGAAAGTACGCTGAACTTTGCCACGACTGTCAATGACCGCCTGATAAAGACCGGCATCTCCAATCTGAAAGCCTTGTGCATGTTCTGGAATATGGTGGACCGAAGGGAACGTACCGTTTTATATGACATTTACCAGCAAGGTTTCTCCCTCTTGGGACTGGACTGTCTAAAAAACCGTGTCCCCGTGCGCAGTAACTTCACCAAAGACCTCTCCACTACGGGCGGCCCGGTTTACCGGAGCACCTTGTTTGCGCCGGATGCGGGCTTTACGAAGGAGTGCGGCTTTGATGCGCTTATGGATGAAATCATGCGGATAATCAAAATTGTATAGTCATGGCAAAGAAAACGAGTGAACAAAATCCGGTTGATGAAGCCTACCTGCGCAGCCTGATGGCGGGTAGCCCGCCAGAAAAGGTTACACCGTCTATTCCCCCCAAAGAGGAAACGGACAGGGAAACGACTGAAAAAGCAAAGACGGAATTTGAAGTGGAAGAGATGCCGGAAAAGGCCGCATCCAAAACGTTGAAAGCCGCACTGGCCGAATTTATGCGGAGATTCCTCACCCCTTACAAATGCGAAGGCAGGCAGGGTGTCTATATAGACAAGGAACTGCATCAGAAAATATCGGTCATTGTCGGCATTGCCGGTAAACGGCAGTTGACGGTGGGTAATTACATTGACAATGTATTGCGGGAACATTTCGAGAAGCATTCGGATGAGGTGAAGGCATATTGCCAGAAGAGTTACAACAAAATATTTTAAGCTATGGATATACGATTATGTTATGAAGCCGGAGTGGTTCTGTTCTGGCTGCTGTTCGCCTATCTGTTCATGGACAAGTTCCTGTTCAGGGGGCAGCTTGGCGAGATATGTTTCGGGAAGGCACGCCGCCGCATGGCGAAAGCCCTGCGGGGTGCGGCAGGCTGGTTCGATCCGGTGAAAGAGGAACGGAAGAAGGGACGTGGACAGGCGAAAGGGAAAACGGTCAGGAAAGAGATTCCGGCAGTCGTGAAAACGCAGGAGAAAGAGCTTCCACCTGTCAAGGCGGAGATGAAGCCCACAGAAAAGACTGCGGAGAGAAACAGTGAAAAAACGGTGGGAAAACAGCCTGAAACGGACAGCCTTGTCGTCACGAAAAGCTACGGGACACGCCAACAGCCGCCAATGAACGCCACCGGTTCCGGGGCTATTGCAGGTAAGGAAAATGCCTCTACTTTTGCTGGCAGAAACGGGGAAACGGCACCGCCAAAGGTTGCACAAGTGCCGCCGGAGCATATCCCGGATCTGTTCCGGGACAAGCGTGTGGAAGAGTGGCGGGCTTCCCCGGATGAGAGTTCCGGCGAGCGTGAAGGCGATGACGGACAGAGAGGAAACGGTGACGAAGTGGATACCGACGAGTTGAACGAGGAACTGGAAGATTTGAACTGTGTCCGCGAAGATTATTCGGACGAGGCAACCGGCATAGGGCCGGAAGAGCTTGATTTAATCATCGACCTCTGCAACGGCAAGGAGATTCCGACAGACAAACGATTGTCCCTTTTAAGGGCGATCCACCATATCAAGGATACGCAGATTGAACGCTCGATACTGCAAAGCATCAATGGCAGCGACAGCCGTATCAGCAAATTTCTGGATGAAGCCGAACATTTGAATGAGGCTGCTCCGGACAGTGACTAACCGATTAAAAAAGGAGGTAACAATGGCAAGAGGTTATTTTGATACGGGTTGATGGCCCGTATCAAAATAGGAAGAGAGATTCGGTAGAAAACCAACAACAAAACGTATCATCCATGTTTATGACGTATTTTGATTCAAGTTGACAAACGGCGGCTTCCCCTTATGAGGGGAAACGTACCGACTCCCAGAGAGACAATCATTCCATTAACTTATCCATAAAACGACAGCGGCAATGACAAACGGACATTACGATTCGGGATGATTCGCATCCTACTTTCAAGAGAGAATTAACAAGAATGTTTCACCACCAAATCATGTAACAATGCAAATGGCATATTATGACTCCGGCTGATTTCCAGCCGAAACTTATCCTCTGAATCAATAACCCATAAGCGGCTGCGGGCTGCCTTATGGGGGATAGTAAAAGGGGGAGTCCGTGGCTTTTTTAATCACTTAAAAATCTCGGAATTTAATGAAACAGAAAAGATTGATTATGATGCTGGCCGTATTGGCGGCAGCGGGTGCGGCAATGGCACAAGGAAACGGACAGGCGGGCATCACGGAAGCCACGCAGTTAGTGACGGGATATTTTGATCCGGGCACGAAACTGGTGTACGCGGTGGGTGCCATTATCGGCCTGATAGGCGGCATCAAGGTCTACCAGAAATTCAGTTCGGGCGACCCCGACACCTCGAAAACTGCCAGCTCGTGGTTCGGAGCCTGCATCTTCCTGATAGTGGCCGCCACTATCCTGAGATCGTTCTTCCTCTAAGAACAAATAAAAGCCAACAACTTATGTCTGACTTTGAGATAAACAAAGGCGTGGGCCGTGAGGTGGAGTTCAAAGGACTTCGTGCCCAGTACCTTTTTATTTTCGCTTTCGGGCTGCTTGCCGTGTTCGTGGTGTTTGTCATCATGTACACGGCGGGCATCGGGCAATGGACGTGTATCGGCTTCGGGGTATCGGCTGCCACGGTAGTGGTCTGGCTGACCTTCTCGCTGAACAGGCGTTTCGGCAGCCACGGACTGATGAAGCTCCTTGCCGCCCGGCAGCATCCCAGGAGAATCCTCTCACGAAAACGTATCACACGTCTGATTAAAAAAAAACAATCGTAAATCATGAGAAGTACATTGACAACATCCACACTGGAAAGCAAATTCCCCGTCATGGCGGTGGAACACGGCTGCATCGTCAGCAAGGACGCCGACATCACGGTGGCCTTCCGGGTGACACTGCCGGAAGTGTTTTCGGTATCATCCGCGGAATATGAGGCGATGCACGCCACATGAGCCAAGGCAATCAAGGTATTGCCGAACTATTCAATCATCCACAAGCAGGATATTTTCATCACGGAGAAATACAGGCCCGACGTCGGAAAAGACGACCTGAGCTTCCTCTCCCGCAGTTTTGAACGTCACTTCAACGAGCGGCCTTACCTTGACCACACCTGCCACCTGTTTCTCACCAAGACCACCAGGGAACGCTCCCGACAGCAGAGCAACTGGAACACGCTGTGCCGGAAGTTTCTGGTGCCGAAAGAGATACGGGACAAGGAGATGATGGAGCGTTTCATGGAGTCGGTGGGACAGTTCGAGAGTATCGTGAATGACAGCGGCCTTGTCAGGCTGGAGCGGCTGTCCACGGAAGAGATAACGGGAACGGAAGACGGACCGGGCATCATCGAGAGGTACCTGACCCTGTCTGCGGACGGAAGCGTCATGTTGCAGGACATGCAGCTGAACCCGGACGGGATGCGTATCGGCGACAAACGGCTCTGCCTGCATACCTTTTCCGACCTCGACGACCTGCCGGGCAGGGTACGGACCGACGGACGCTATGAGCGTCTTTCCACGGACCGCTCGGACTGCCGCCTGAGTTATGCCTCTCCCGTGGGTATCATGCTGCCCTGCGACCATATCTACAACCAGTGGATATTCATAGACGACAGCAGCGAGAACCTCGCCCGTTTCGAGAAGACGGCGAAGAACATGCAGTCGCTTTCACGCTACAGCCGGAGCAACCAGATAAACAAGGAATGGCTGGACGAATACCTGAACGTGGCACATACCAACGGGCTGCAATCCGTCCGCTGCCATTGCAACGTGATTGCATGGGCCGAAAACGGGGATGAACTGCGACGGGTGAAGAACGACGTGGGCAGCGCACTGGCACTGATGGAATGCACACCCCGCCATAATACCATTGACCTGCCGGTCCTTTACTGGGCCGGCATACCGGGAAACGAGGCGGACTTCCCTTCGGAAGAGAGCTTCTACACGTTCACCGAACAGGCACTATGCTTCTTTACGGCAGAAACCTGCTACCGGAACTCGCTCTCCCCCTTCGGGCTGCGCATGGTGGACCGGCTGACGGGAAAGCCCGTCTTCCTCGACATATCCGACCTGCCCATGAAAAAAGGGGTGGTGACAAACCGGAACAAGTTCATCCTCGGCCCGTCGGGCAGCGGAAAGAGCTTTTTCACCAACCATATGGTGAGGCAGTATTGGGAACAAGGCACGCACATCCTGCTGGTGGATACCGGAAATTCATACAAGGGGCTGTGCGACCTGATCCGCCAGAAGACGAACGGGGATGACGGAGTTTATTTCACTTACCAGGAAAATGACCCGATTTCCTTCAATCCGTTCTTCACCGAGGATTACCGGTATGACATCGAGAAGCGGGACAGCATCAAGACGCTGATTCTGACCTTATGGAAAAGGGAGGACGAACCGCCCCGGCGCTCGGAAGAGGTGGCGCTATCGAACGCAGTCAGCCTGTATATCGAGAAGATAAAGAAGAACCGGAAGATAAAGCCGAACTTCAACTCGTTCTATGACTTTGTAAGGAAAGACTACCGCAAGGTGCTGGCGGACAAGAACGTGCGCGAGAAGGACTTTGACGTGGACGGTTTTCTGAACGTGCTGGAACCCTATTACAAGAACGGCGAATACGGGTATCTGCTGAACTCGGACAAGAAACTGGATTTACTGAACAAGCGGTTCATCGTATTCGAACTGGATGTCGTGAAGGATAATCCCATACTTTTTCCGGTGGTGACTATCATTATCATGGAGACTTTCATTAATAAAATGAGACGTTTGCAGGGCATCCGCAAGATGATACTGATTGAGGAAGCCTGGAAGGCAATCGCACGTGAAGGGATGGCAAACTACATCCGCTATCTCTTCAAGACGGTCAGAAAATTCTTCGGTGAAGCGGTTGTGGTGACGCAGGAAGTGGACGATATTATCTCTTCCCCCGTTGTGAAGGAGACAATCATCAACAATTCGGACTGCAAGATACTGCTTGACCAGAGGAAGTACCAGAACAAGTTCGACCAGATACAGAACCTGCTCGGTCTGACGGACAAGGAACGCTCACAGATACTGTCTATCAATCTTGCCAATGCGGCCAACCGGCTTTATAAAGAGGTCTGGATAGGGCTTGGCGGTACACAAAGTGCGGTATATGCGACAGAAGTTTCGGTTGAAGAGTACCTTTGCTACACCACTGAAGAGACTGAAAAACTGGAGCTTACCCGGCTTACGGAAAAGCTGGATGGAAACATCGAGCTGGCTATCAGACAGCTTGCCGAAAACAAGCGGCAGGAAAACAAACAATCCTTTAATCCATAAAACACAATGAGTGAGAAAGATTTATTAAGCCAATGCAGGGAAGCGCTCGGAGACGCCACCCTGACCAATCTGGACCTGCTGAACCTGATTGGGGAGATGAGAAAGGAACTGGAACATGACCGCATCTGCGGGCACTGAATGAACAGGGAAGGCGGCTCGACGCTGACCATCCGTAAATCCAACCGGGTGACGGACGGCTTCAAGGGATACAAGGCCACGCTGTTCGCCGGAGAAAGGGCCTACGTTGAAATCAATATCCCGTTGCGCGGCGGTGACGACCTTTTCCTGCACGGGAACAGGGATGCCGGATGCATCGGGTATTTTTCAGGCAGTGAGGTATTGCTGTTCGGCAGCTACGGCCTGTTTGCCCGTGACGACGACAGCCGGTATTTACTGACTAAAGAAAGGAGATAGACGCATGAAAAGGAAAATGACAATTCTACTGACGGCCCTGCTGTCCCTTTCGGTGACGGTCAGGGCACAGTGGGCGGTTTTCGACCCCAGCAATTTCGCGCAAAGCATCGTGAACTCGGCCAATGAAATCGTACAGACCTCCTCGACGGCGCAGAACATGTGGAGCAATTTTCAGGAGACTGTAAAGATTTACGAGCAGGGAAAAGCCTACTACGACGCCTTGAAATCGGTGCATGACCTGGTAAAAGGCGCCCGCAAGGTGCAGCAGACCATCCTTCTGGTGGGTGACATCAGCGACATCTACGTGACGAACTTCAACACGATGACGGGCGACCCCAACTTTACGGTGGAAGAGCTCTCGGCCATCGCCTTCGGGTATAACAGACTGCTCAAGGAGAGCAGCGACCTGCTGCTGGACTTGAAGGAAGTGACCACGGCAACCGGACTCTCGATGACCGATAAGGAACGGCTGGACATCATCAACCGGATATACGGCGAGGTGCTGGAATACAAGAACCTGACATGGTACTATACCCGCAAGAACATCGGGGTGTCGTACCTGCGGAGCAAGGAAAAGGGAGATGCCGCACGGGTGCTCTCCCTGTACGGGACACACGACCAGCGTTATTGGTAATCATTCATCCGTTAAATCAATCAAGAAGACTATGTTATTATTATCAATAGACTGGACGAACCTTCACGAGCTTCTGCGCTCGCTGTATGATGAAATGATGCCATTATGTGAAGACATGGCTTCGGTAGCGAAGGGAGTGGCGGGTCTCGGAGCGTTGTTCTATGTGGCCTACCGGGTATGGCAATCGCTCTCACGGGCGGAACCGATAGACGTGTTCCCGCTGCTCCGGCCCTTCGCGTTGGGTCTTTGCATCATGTTTTTCCCCACTATGGTATTGGGTACGATCAACGGGATTCTCTCCCCCGTATGCAATGCCACCTCCTCCCTGGTCGAACAGCAGACCTTCGACATGAGGAAATATCAGGAAGAGAAAGACAGGCTGAAACGCGAAGCGATGCTGCGTGACCCTGCGAAGGCCTTCCTGGTAAGCGACGAGGCGTATGACAAGAGGCTGGACGAACTGGGCTGGTCGCTGGGGGACATGGACACGATGATAAACATGTACGGACAGAAGAAGATATACGAGCTCGGCGAGAAAATCCGGGGATGGTTCCGTGAATTGCTGGAACTCTTCTTCCAGGCGGCCTCGCTGCTGATAGACACGCTGAGAACCTTCTTTCTGATCGTACTGTCCATCCTGGGGCCCGTCTCCTTCGCACTGGCCGTCTATGACGGATTCCAGAGCACGCTGACCACCTGGTTGTCCCGGTATATCTGCATCTATCTGTGGCTGCCGGTGAGCGACCTGTTCGGAGCGGTCCTCTCGCGCATACAGATACTGATGTTGCAGCAGGACATAGAGAAGATGCAGGACCCGGCATTCATACCGGACTCGTCGGGGAAAGTGTACTGCATTTTCATGATTATAGGTATCATCGGTTATTTCTGTGTCCCCACCGTTTCATCGTGGATTATCCAGGCGGGCGGTGCCGGAGCTTACGGGCAGAAGGCAAACGGTGCCGGAAAGATGGCCGGTAACGGTGCCGCGGCGGTAGGCGGTGCAACAGGCGGAGCGATAGCCGGACGTATCAAGAAAATGTTCTAACCTTACATCAATAATTGTATAACGACAACATTAAAAACAGAAGAAGAAAATGGAATTCAAATCATTAAAAAACATCGAGACATCGTTCCGGCAGCTACGGCTATTCGGGATGATATTCCTGGGGGCGTGTACGCTGGTAACGGTATTTGCCGTATGAAAGGCTTATGATTTCGCCGAGGCGCAGCGGCAGAAAATCTATGTGTTGGACAGCGGAAAATCACTGATGCTGGCCCTTTCGCAGGATATGCAACAGAACCGCCCCGTGGAGGCGAGGGAACATATCAGGCGTTTCCACGAGCTGTTCTTCTCCTTGTCACCGGACAAGAGCGCCATTGAAAGCAATGTGGAGCGTGCCCTTTACCTTTCGGATGAAAGCGCCATCGGCTACTACCGGAACTTGCAGGAAAAAGGCTATTTCAACCGGATGATAGCGGGAAATATCTCACAGACGCTGACGGTGGACAGCATACAGGGGAACTTCGACAGTTATCCCTACGAAATGAAGGCCTATTGCCGGCAGCACATCATCCGTTCGAGCAGCGTTACCGAAAGGTCGCTTGTCACCACCTGCCGTCTGAGGAATGTAACCCGGAGCGACAACAACCCGCAGGGATTCCTGATAGAGAGTTTTACCATCATCGAAAACAGGGACATCGGACAGTATGAAAGATAAGGGGATCAAAAAGGTCTTCCACCCGTTCAGAACGGGGATAGACCGCCATATGGCCAGACTCCGCAGACGCTGGCTGCGGCTGAGCTGCCGGCAGCAAAGGGTTGTCATTCTTTACTTGCTCGGACTCTTCGCCGCCATCGACCTTGCCTGCATCGTGGGCGGTTTCTGCGGAACAGACAAATTTCCGATTGAGGTACGGCATCTTCAAAGGATTGCGTTTCCCCAGACGGACAGTATCCAACCATTAAAAAACAATATATCCAATGACACAATCCGATAAGAAAGAAAAGGACAAGGAAACGTGGAAAGCGGAGTCCGTATCCGAAAAGGGGAAAAAGTTAAGCTGCAAGGTTGCCGACAAGCTGAAATTCTATGGCGTGGCGGCTGTTCTGTCCCTGCTTTGCGCCGGGTTCATCTGGTTTATCTTCAAGCCGGACACAACGGAAACGGTGGGAGGGACGGCAGGTATCAATACCACGATACCCGACGCTATTGCACCGGAGACGATGGCCGACAAACAGAAGGCTTACGAACTGGAAGAGATGAAGAGGCGCAGGCTGGAGAAGGTAAGAACCTTGCAGGATGTGGCCGGGGACTATCTGATGCCGGACACGACAGACGGGCTGAAACCGGAAGCGGATGCACCCGGAACGGATGCTATCCGGGAGTCCAGAGAAAAGCAGCGGCAGATTTCAAGGCAAATCATCTCGTTCTATCAGGAGCCGAAGGAGAATCCCAGGGTGAGCGAACTGGAACGGCAGGTGAAGGAACTCGGCGAAAAGCTGGAACGGGAACGGAACGGGCAGGACCCGCTGGAACTGATGGAGAAATCGTATGAGATGGCGGCACGCTATTTCCCCGGACAGACAGGCGGGCAGGTGAAGAACATACAGCCTGCAGGCGATTCATCTGGTACCCCTGCCGCCATAGCCGCCGGACGTGCTTCTGAAAATGTGGTCTCGTCACTGGCCGTGCCTCCGGCACCCGATTCGATACTCCGCAATTACAGTTTTGCCACGGCGGTAGGTGCCGGACAGCCTGCCGGAGCCAATACGATACGTGCCTGTGTGGCCGAAGACCAGACGGTGACCACCGGGGCATGACTGAAGTTCCGGCTGCTGGAACCGCTGCAAGTGGGCGGCGTGCTTGTACCTGCCAATACTCCGCTATATGGCACGGTGCGTATCGAAGGGCAGCGGATGGCGGTCACGGTAAACTCCATAGAGAGTGGCGGCAATATCCTGCCGGTGGAACTGGCGGCTTACGATATGGACGGGCAGGAAGGGCTTTTCGTCCCGAACACGGCGGAACGTACCGCCATGAAGGAAGCCGCCGCCAATATCGGGGGCAGTTTCGGGACAAGCATCTCGTTCGCACGCAGCGCCTCGCAGCAACTGGTCATGGACGTGACAAGGGGCGTGCTTGGCGGCGGGTCACAATACCTGGGCACAAAGATGCGTGAGGTGAAGGTGGCCGTGAAAGCAAATTATCAACTTCTATTAATCTCAAAAAAACAGTAATCAGATGAAGACAAGAATTATTTTATCATTAGTAATGCTTTTGACCGTATTGTCGGTAAAGGCGCAGGAACCGGTGGAAACAAGGATTTTCCCCACCAACCAGATTATCGCACCGCACAGGATTGAGGTGACTTTCCAGAAAACCGTACATATCCTTTTCCCTTCCGAAGTGAAATATGTGGATCTGGGCTCGTTCGACATCATAGCGGACAAGGCCACGGGAGCGGAGAATGTGGTACGCATCAAGGCGGCGGTGAAAGGCTTTGAAGGCGAGACGAACTTCTCGGTCATTACGGCTGACGGCTGTTTCTATTCATTCAATGTGGTCTATAAGGACGAACCGGCCCAGCTTTCCATTGAGATGGAAGACTGGCTGCGGGACAATCCTGAAGGCGGTTTTGCCGGCGACCGCATGTTCGTGAAGCTGAAGGAGCTGGGCGGGGAGACACCGCTGGTGGTGAACCGCATCATGTACACGCTGTATAAGAAGAACAAAAGGGACATCAGGCATATCGGCTGCAAGAAGTACGGCATACAGACCCTGCTCAAAGGAATCTATATCAACAATGACCTGCTGTACCTGCATACTTCCCTGCGTAACACCTCGGACATATCGTTCGACATTGACCATATCCGTTTCAAAGTGGTGGATAAGAAGGTGGCCAAGCGCACGGCCATGCAGGAGAATATTATAGAGCCGGTAAGGATTTACAACCGTCTGACAACGGTGGACGGCAAGGCTACGGTACGCAACATCTTCGTGTTGCCCAAGCTGACACTGCCGGATGACAAGCTGCTGGTAGTGGAGATTTACGAAAAGGATGGTGCCCGTCACCAGTCGTTCCGCATAGAGAATACAGACCTTGTGGCGGCAAAACCTGTCAGTGAGCTGCACCTGAAATAATAACCTATATGTAATATAATGTATATGCAAAGAATACTATTCATACTGACAGTTGCCTTGCTGCCACTCTTTGCGGGCGAAGCATACGCGCAGCGTGACCTGCCGGGACAGACGGGTGTACAGTTTACAACAGGGGGAGTCAATCATTTCCTTTCATGGAAGAGTGGCGGTGAACGCCACTACTTCACCTCGCTGGCCTTTACACATACCAACCGTAACCGTACCTATTGGCTGTATGGTCTGGATTATCAGATAAAGGAGTACACCTATGAAAATAAGGCGATACCCAAAGCGCAGTTCACGGGGGAACTCGGCTATTTTATTCCCGTATTGTCGGACGAGGGCCGGAATGTCTGTTTCCGTATCGGACTTTCCGCTCTGGGCGGCTTCGAGACAGTCAACTGGGGAACCTCCCTGCTTCCTGACGGGGCGGCAGTGACAAACGGGGACAGTTTTATTTATGGCGGAGGGCTGACGGCGGTTTTCGATGTCTGGCTGACAGACCGTATCATCTTCCTGCTGCAAGTCAAGGAAAGGGCGCTGTTCGGAACGGATGCGGGGAACTTCCATACGCAGGTGGGTTTGGGCGTCCGCATTATCATCAACTAATGAAAAGAGAAAGGAGCAACAAAAAATGAAAAATGTATTATATATATGTATAGGCGCATTCTTTGCGGTGCTGGCTTGCAGTTCCTGCAACGATGATATAGATATCCGGCAGGATTATGATTTCATCCTCTCGTCATGGTATCTGCAAAAACAGATTGCAACGGGTGAAACGGTGGAGATACGCTTTTATCTTGACCGTGAAGGGGACTATGAAAGGGCAGAGTATGAAATTGGTTACATCCAGATGGAAGGCAAGGGCGAAGTATTCGACAGCGAAGGCGTGAAACTCATCAACCGGGAAGTGAGGCCATTGACGGAAGTACCGGGTCTGGATACGGAAAATCCGGTCAGGCAGATATTCACCCTCTTTTACCGTTCGACAAGTGCCGGACGTTCGGAACTGAAATTCTTTGTCCGGGACAATTTCGGGCAGGAAAGGGAGCTGACAGTAACATTTGACACTGCGAATGATACGGCTGAAGAATAGCCGTTGTCAGGCCGGTCAGGAAGGACGGCGGGGTATCCCGCCGTTTTTCATCCCATAAATAGGGTTGTATGGCAGTAATTTGATTGATTTACCCACCCGGTAATTCCAATTTTTTTTATATTTACCAACCGTTTTAATTTTATAGGCACATGAAAACGACACTCCGTATATTCCGTATTTTATTCAAGCTGCTCCTGCTCTCTTATGTGACAGTGATAAATCTTGTTCTTATATCCGCCTTTTACGTCTTGTTGCTGGCTGTCGTGGGATGGGTGGCCCCTTCCTTCCTGCCGGGCTTGTTAGCACAGTACGGCTTTGCGCATCATCTGGTCTGTTCATTGCCTCTGTATATCGTGCTGCTTTACATCCTATACAGTCTTTCACCGCTGAACGTATGGCTGATGCGGATGAAAGAGGGTTACAGACCGCTGGGCGGTGAGGAACGGGTACGGCTGGAACGCCTGCTTTCGGAAATGGGGATGAAACGAAAACTGAATATCTACCGCAACAGGGATGCACGCACGAACGCTGTGACCTTCGGTTTCAATACCATCGGTCTGACGGACGGCATACTCCGGGTGGCTACGGATGAGGAGCTTAAAGGGATAATCAGTCACGAGGTGGGACATATCTCGCATTATGATTTCGTCTATCAGGTACTTCTTTTCTCGATGCAATCACTGGGCTACCGTTGTCTGTACGGGCTGTTCCTTCTTCCTGCACTGTTTTTCGGATTGGCAGGCAATCTGGTAATCGCCGTGGTCCCGGCCGTCCGTTTTGCCGTAGTGGGGATGGCAAAACTCTGGTGGAGCCTTTACAAATTATTGCATCATACGATTTACGGTATCAGCCGTATTCTTGACGTGAATATCAACAAATATGCCGAGTACCGCTGTGACACGTATGCGGTGCGCTATGGTTGTGGTGAGGGCCTGCTCTCGTTCCTGCGGCGGTTGGTGGCGGCGGAAACGGGTGGTGAGCGGACTTCGTTCACCGAATATATCATGAGTACGCACCCGTCAACAGAAAAACGGATTGCCCGGCTGAAAAAATTGTTATAACTTGTGGCAAAGAATAGGTGCCTATATCATTTTGCGGATATTGGTACAAGGAGTGACGGACATGCGTATCCGCTGCATTTCCAAACAAAAATCCTCGTAATAACAGATGATATGCCCTGCGGCAAGCGCACCAATGAAACTTTCTTTCGCTGAAAGCGTCTCCTTGCTGTCCGCCTTCTTTGTCAGATTGTCATACAAGGCGCAATATACTTTGTCGGTTTCTGCCGGACAGGATGTACCGGTAGTGATGACCGAAAGGTGTATGTCCGGACATTTGTCCGCTTCACGGAGCATGATGGCCGTATCTGCCGCCAATAGTCCAATATAGGTGTTCAGATTGCACGAGAACGTACGGTATCCTTCACCATAAAGCGCAAGGATAATACGATAAAGTTCCATACGGATTTTATCTTCCCTAAATTGATCGTATTTGGTTGTCTTTTCAATGGTACTGCCGGTAATGGCGACGCTTTTGTTGTACATCTTGCTATGATTTTTTTGAGTAATACCTTGTCCGTAACTTCCTGTTAAATGCCGAAAAAAAGCACGGAACTTAACAGGTTCTACTCTCCGGTACGACCAAGCACCCATGCAGGAAACGAGTTAAGACCGTGCCATTAGTGTATGACAAGGACTCCGCCCGTTTATTCTCCTGCTTTGAATTTGGTCGTTTCGAGAGTAAGAACAAACAGCTAAAAGCTATTCTAATATGTTATCATTCAAATTCTTTAATCTTATAACTTTCTTTTTTGATTCAACCCTGCAAAAATAGAAAAAAGCCGGGCAACCGCATAGGGATTGCCCGACTTTTTTTTAAGAGGAAGTATTCAGGTGTGGGGTGTGGCAGGTCATTCCACCGGCTCGCCGCCATAGCAAAGGCGGCAGATGTCCTCGTGGATTTCACACATGATATGCAACTGCATCCGCTTGCTGATATGGCGGCTTTGGGAACGCATGAACAGACGGTTCTCTATCAGGCTGCAAAACTTCGTGCCCTCCCTGCTTACAATGCAGACAATCTGATTTTCAAGGAAAAAATCCCTGTCGATGGAATACTCCACGTCCGGGGACATTCTTATATATTTCATTCGCTGATATTTTTAAAGGTTTTACGGTGGCGGTGTGGGTGGGGTCGTCCGGCCCTGCCCTCTGTTCTCTTGGGGCGGTGAAAAAGATGTGCCGGATGTTGTTTCCGGCACACGCTTTCCGCTTGGTGTCAGGCGGCTTTTCCGTTTTCGGGCTTCTCTGTTTTCGGGGCGGTGGTCTTCTTCTCCGTCTTTTCTGCCGTCTGTTGTTTTTCGGCTTCCTTGGCAGCTTTCTTTTCCGCTTTCTTCATTTCCTTTATCCTTTCTTCCAAACGTTCATGCCGTTTCTGATATTCTTCCTCGTAGGTGGCTTTGGCAAGTCCGTACTGGTCGGGGAAGTGCATGTTTGCGAAGTCCCTCAGCAGCTTGGATGCGTTGTTGTCCCCGTGGCCGTTCTCACAAAGGAAGTGGCTGATGAAGTCCCGTTTGATTACCGTCTTTTGTGCGTCCGTCAGTTTGGCAACGATTCTCATCCGCTGTTTCTCGTCCAATGCGAAAGGCTGGTCCTTGATGCCGAAAAGTGGAAAGTGTCTCCTTTGAAGTTGGGTAAGCATGGCGAAATAAACCATACCGTCTTCGTACTGCGTGAACGGGCTTTCGGGATAGTCGTTCTCCCGGACAATCTTTTTCGTGTCGGCAACGGTCTTTTCGATAGAAAGCTGTTTGAAACGCTTGTCCCTTTCCTGCAATGTCCCGATAGTGACGGGGGCGGTTTCCTTCCTGTTTATCTCCACGTAGCAGAGTTCGGGTTCCGTCTGCCCTACCTTTACATAGGTCTTTATCCTGCCTTCCTCCTTCATGCGGTCAAGTTCCTCCACCTTTCGGGCATATTCCTCGTTTCTGCGTTCAAAGGTCTGCACCGCCTGTTCATACTCTTTCATCCGGGTATATTGCTCTTTCTTCGGTGCTTCGGGGGCTTTGGGGAATTCCCTAGCCGATACGTTGTAGTCGAGTTCCTTGATTTCATGCCCTTTCCTGTCCAACTTTTGGAGTGCCGTTTCGTTACGGCTTCCGTAATAGGGGCGTGCAATAACCAGCTTCGGATCGGATTTCAAAAGTTTCTCCGTCTCTTTTGCCACATGGGCGGCATTCTTTGTTTCCAGACATTTGCGGTTGGTGCAGTGTCCGCATCCGTTATGCTCGGCAAAGAGGTTGTAATTGGCTGCGTTGTGTACGCATGATTTACATTCCGTCTTGTCGAACTTGTATTGCCCAAGGTCGGTGGTATAGCATTTTTCAAAGTACCTTTTGAAAAGATTCAATGTATATCCCGTCCAGTCCTCACCGTTCCCTTCCTTGAGGTGGTTCTCGTACACGTCCTTTTGGATATCGGGTTCATAGGTGCTTATTTCCTCGGCTACGCTGATTGTGATTCTGTCATTGTCCAGCAATTCACCGACAGGCGCATAGAGTTCGTTCAGTTTCAATCGGGTATAGATATATTTCTCGCTCCGTCCGAAACGGGCGGTCAGTGAATACATATCATACCTGCCCTTTTCAAGCAGTCGTTTGAACGCTCTTGCTTCTTCGGTGGGGCGTACCTGCTCACGCTGCAAGTTCTCGCTTAACGACATGTCTTCCGCTTCATCGTCCGTGATATTGTTATATACGGCTGCCTTTATGGTTTTTGCTCCTGCAAGCAACGAAGCACGGTAACGGCGTTCGCCGTATATAATTTCATAACCGCCTTCCGTTCGTGGGCGCACCGCAATGGCCTGCAAGACTCCCACTTCCCGAATGCTTTCCGCAAGTTCCTGCAATGATGCGTCATTGAACGTCTTGCGGTGGTTGTCCGTACTTGGGTGTACGGTGGTAATATCAAGGTCTGTCTCGGCTGTGGCCGTTGCAAGCGGTGTCTTGAACGTGACCTGCTGCGGTGCCTCTTCCGTAACGGTGGGAACGGTTGCCGTTTCGGGTGCGTCCGTCACTTCGATAGCCGTGGGCACGTCCTTCGGTGTGAGTAGCGTCATCGGCTTGGGGATGATTGCCAAAGCGGTTACCTTTACTGCATTTTCTTTCTCTGATTTCCGTATGCTGTTCTTCTGTATTTTCTTGTTCGTCTTCATAATGATAAGTTTTTAGATGTTGATAATTAATTGAATAGTTTTCCGTCTGAAAGGTATTCCCAACCGTTGGCGTTGCTTTCTTCCGTGAAGTATTCCAAAGTCTGGGTGCTCTCCATATCATCCCGACAAGCACAGAAAAAGCTGTCGAGACATTTGTTCATAAGGTTATCAAACGTGACATTCCCGGTGGGGGATTCCAAGAACTTATAAATCGGGTCAAGAATATCATTATCAATGTAATAGCCTGTAAGAGGGCAACAGGTATCTACAAATATCCTGCTTTTTCGTCCTTTCTTCCCTTTCCAAAAATATTTTGGCGTGTACAGGTCGTTCCAATGGTTGTTCATCAGATAGGCCACCAACCGCCAACCGCTTAGCCCGTCTATGCAGTCTTCCTGCCTGCTGCGGTAGTCATAGCTGTAATTGCATGCGTCATATCTCCAATTACGGCACACAATGCCGAAGCGTTCGCAAAAGGCATCAAGGGTTTGGCGGTTCTCATGCGTCCAACCGTAAAAATATCGGTTGCACAACCACTCGGTGTGTGCTTTCTCTTTGGCTTCCTCGGATAACTCGGTTATCCGATAGAGGGTGTATGTTCTTGTTTCCGTTCTCATGTCGTTACTTTTTTATGGGTTCTTTGACAGGCGGGCGGATTGTTCCGCCCTGCCGTTCATGCTGTCATACACGGATGCACGTGGCGAGTGCCTCCCTTACTTTCTGCTCCTGCTTCTTGGAATATATCCACCCTGCACGCCTTTCGCCCTTATAGGTGAGGTTCGCACGAAACAGACCGTTCAAGTCCTTCAAAATGTCCTTTATCGGCCTGGTGTCACCGAATACGGCTATCGCCTTTTCGCTGTATTCCACGATTTCAAGATTGAGGGTTGAAAGGTCCGTGGTTGCTGTGGATTGTTCTGCCGTATCGCTGTTTCTCTGCGGTGCTTTCATGCAAAGGTTGGCTTCATCCCCTGCGGTGTGCGCATACCGTTCTATGAACTTTTCAAGGTCGTAAATAGGCTCTTTCTCAACCGTCCAACCGCTGTACTTGTGTTTGCCCAGATACATGCCGTCCCCCATGCTGTAATTCTCACGGTGTTCGTAATCTGCGTTATATTCCGCCAAATAGGCTGTTCCCTCAAAATTGGTGGCATGCTTGCGCATTTCTGAAAAGAGGTTGCGTGTATGCTTGGAAAAGCCTAAAATGACGGTTCTTGCTATACTGTAGTCGTAATAGTCCGTATAGCTGTCGCACTCGTTTACCCGTAGCGTGCCGATAATGACCGCCTTTGCATCCGTCGGGACAAGGGGGCGCAAACGCTCCGCACCGATTTTGGCTATACGTTCGTATTCCTCTCTTGTTTCCTTCGCTTTCTTTTCTTCTTCGGCTTTCTTCTCTTTTGCCTTGGTGAGTAAAGCGGCTGTTTCCAACGGATCCAAGAACTTTGGATTCGCATCATCGTAATAGATGCCTATTCCGAATTTTTCCGATAACGGGCGGATAAGGTCGGAAGTGTGAAACTCGTGCGTCTCCAAATTGATAAGATGATAGGTTATTCCCCACTCGTTACGACTTACTTCATAGACAACATAGCTGTCATAGTTGTAGCCTTCCAACATTACCACTTGATTGACTGAAACGGTCTGAACGCTTCTGTCGTAACTTCTGTTAGCTCCTAATAAATGTACTTTAGTCATAATGATTTGATTTTAAAATGATTAATATTCAGTCAGAGTATCACGCAAAGAATAAGGATGAAAAGAGCGAGTACGCAAAGGGAAAGGAAAGCGGAAAGGATGCGCCACACGGCACGGATGAGGAAAACCACCACCGCCAAAACTGCCAACATGGGCAGCATACCACCCAAAAAGGCACATACGAAACGCACCGCCACATAGACCACGAAACCGATCAGCGGCCACTTCACCCAATTTTTAATGCCGGTTGGAGCGGAGCCGAAGCCTCGTTTCAAATCCTGCTGTATTTCAATTTTCTTTTTCATAACATTGACTTTTTTTTTATGCCTTGTCGGTGGCTTCACCTTGCTCGTTTCAGGGGGCAGATACGGACGGGGAGAAAATATGCAAGGCTTTTGGTGAAAAATTTTCAACCGCCCGGCTGGACGGATTGAAAAATTTTCGCCAAAACCCGCAGGGCGCGAAGCGGCCTTGCAGATTTTTAGGGGCCCCGTCCGTAGCTTTGCACCCTGAATCACGCAAGGTGGAGCTACTGACGGGATAAATAAAAATGGGAAAAACGTTATATGAGAAAAAGAGAATTGAAATACGACAGGATTCGATAGAGTCCTATTGTTCAGACCTCTTTAAGGGTATTACTGCCAATGCTTACTATTGCAAGAATCATTTTTTTTGTAATACTACCCAAATTCAATTTAAAGTGTTCCTCTTTTTTTTAATTTTAAAATCTCAGATCAACTTGAAAACGGGTATAAAAAATGAGGTTGTCTCGCGGAAACAACCTCATAGAATTAAAATTGGTGCATTAAAGTATATGATTGCTAATTTAATAAGGGGGCAGTTCTGTGTGCTGTTTTATCAGATTTTAATGCTAGTATTTTTATAAGTCACTGAAAGGAAATCAATTTATTAACTAAAAGCATAATTAACATCGAACTTCCGTTTTGGGTATTAATTTCTATTTAAAAGTATATCTATATAGTGGTTTAGTTATAATTGGATGGCAAGCATCCATATTCTTCCTTAAAGTACTTGGCAAATTGCTTGGGAGACAATCCCACCTGATAAGCAATTTGGGAGATATTGAGCTGACTCTTTTCCAATAATTGTTTTCCGCGCTTAAGACGTAAGATTCTTATAAACTCTAGAGGAGACTTCCCTGTAATAGACATCAACTTCTTGTATAGACCACTCCGACTGATGCCTATCTGCGTGCTGAGTTCCTCGACCGAAAACTCAGAGTTGTCCATATTGTCCTCCACAATGCGGATAGCCTTTTCTATCAATTGCTCATCCAAGCTGCTAATCGTTATTTCGGACGGAGATACTTCCATTTTGCCAAACTTCTCATGGTTGCTCCGCGTCCATTTCAGCAACTTTTGAATCCGCAACAATAGGATGTCGAGGTTGAAAGGCTTAGTAATGTAGTCATCGGCTCCTTCGCGCAATCCGCCCAACACATGTTTTTCGGCAGTGCGGGCTGTCAGCAAAATGACGGGGATATGCGAAAAACGAATGTCCGTTTTAACGGCATGACATAATTCCAGCCCATCCATAACAGGCATCATCACATCGCTAATCACCATTTGTACGGACTGCTGGGACAGGATCTCAAGTGCTTCCTTACCGTCGGAAGCCTCAAATACCTGGTAGTGTTCTTTCAGGCAACCAATCAGAAAACGGCGGAAATCGTCATTGTCTTCCACCACAAGAACCGACACGCCTTCCTCTTTGGAGTCGTGGCAAAGCTGCCTTTCCTCATTCGTCCGGTCCACGACAGGCAAGGTAATGGTAAAGATACTTCCTTGCGGCTGGTTATCGGTTATTCTGATTGTACCTTGGTGCAAGGTCACGTATTCTTTGACGATATGCAATCCGATACCGCTGCCTACATACGTTGTAGCGGTGTGCTGTTCTTGAAAGAAACGGTCGAATACCTTTTCTTTGTTCTCGTCCTTGATACCAATGCCTGTGTCGGCCACCTGTATGCGTACATGCTCTTTTTCCGACACCAATATTTTATTGACCGTAACAACCACGATTCCGTCTTTCCGATTATACTTAACGGCATTAGACAGAAGGTTGAGCAAAATGCGTTGCATTTTGTTTCGGTCAAAGGACATGCTGATATCGGTATCCATCAGGTTCAGTTCCAGTCGTATGCCGTTTTTAAGAGACAACTCCTTGAATGAGTCGCAAGTCTCTTTGACAAAATCCGACAGGTTGCCGTATGAAGGAGACAACTGGGTCTTTTGTCTGTCCAGTTTTCGGAAATCGAGCAACTGATTGACCTCGTTCAATAAGGCTACCGCATTGCGATAAATCAGTTCCAAGTCTGTTTTCAAGTTTCGAGCCGATTCCAAAGCCAGCAGTTTTTCAAGCGGAGTGATAATCAAAGCCAACGGAGTACGAAGGTCGTGGCTGACATTGGTGAAGAAACGCATTTTCGCTTCATCCATTTCATGCTGTTGCGTTATCTCCATCTCATACTTTTGTTGTTCCATCAAGCGTTTGTGTTTTCTTTGAGTATTCCTTAAGATAAGAAGGAAAAGAAGAATGACCATAAGAGCATAACACCCATACGCAGGCAACGAAAGCCAAAATGGAGGACGAACGTGAATAAATAAAGAGGATACAGGATTATCGTATCCGTTAGGCTCATACACTTTTACTTGCAATCGGAAGGTTCCGTAAGATAAACGGTTGAAATGAATGCGGTTTCCTTCCAGTTTCACCCATTCCTCCTGTTCCCCTAAACGATAGGCGAATTGCTGCTTGTGCCGATTCTGGAAATCCATGGACGATACTTCTAATGCAAAATTACTATCGGAATAGTCCATGGTTATCTCCTCCAATAATTGAATGTTTTTGGGGAGCAGGATGCGTCCGTTGGAAGTACGGGAATCGACTTCCATTTTCTGATTCGCTAATAGTAAACCGGTAAATACAACAGGACTCCCGGTGCGGTTGTAGAAGTTGGTTGGTCGGGGAGTAATTTTCAAATATCCACCAATACCTCCCATCAGGATTTCCCCTTGCTCGGTACAGGTAATGGAATGCGAGTTAAAAGTCATATCGCCAATGCCATCTTCTTCAAAATAGGGGTAACACAAATAGGGAGAGTCTTTCCTTTGTCCGGCAGGTGAAGAATCTACAACAATATTAGTTATTCCGTGATCTGTCGTCACCCAGATATTCTTAAATTTGTCTTCTGTAATAGCACGGATGCTATTGTGGGACAATCCGTTTTCTATTGTCAGATGTACCATTTCGTCTTTTTTCTCATCAAAGACGGTCATTCCGCTACGGGTTCCTATCCACAACAATCCCCGGCTATCATAAAACAGACTGCTGATATAGGAGTCTGGCAGCGACTTGGTATTCGCTTTCGTTCCGGTAATGGGGGTTATCTTTCTCGTATAGATATCTATGGAATAAAGTCCACTACTGGTTCCGATATAAAGATTCCGTCCTTTTGAATACGCTAAATCCAGAATACTGCCTGTGGGAAGAATAGACGAATTCATTGTATAAGCGGTGAAATTGCTCCTGCTGTCCATTGCATACAACCCTTGCATGAATGTACCAAACCAAAGGGTTCCATTTGCATCTTCCACAATGCGTCGGATGTATTTCAATGAAACGGGAGCGACATTTCGCAAGGGAATAAACTTTCCTCCTTGTTCATAAAAAGCTCCTCCTCCATAAGTGCCGAACCAAAGCCTGCCCTTAGTATCCAGGCACGAACAGATAATCAAATCGGAAAGGATGGAGTGTTTTTTCATTTTAAAGCGAGTATAGGATGTCTTGTCTGAATCCTGCCGGATAAGTCCCTCTCCATCGAATCCCATCCAAAGATTTCCTTTCTTGTCTTCCTGCAAGCATTTCACGTCTTCCTGCTCCGGCAAGAAACAAGTGCTGAAGGCTATTTTATCCAAACCGGCAAAAGACACTCCCTGTTTGGCTGTTCCCACCCACATGGTGTTCTGATTATCTTTGAAAAAGCAATTGATATGGTTGTCGGCTAATGAAAAAGGATTGCCTGATTTCTTGTTTATCCGCACCAACCGCTTGTCTTGATTATAATTGATATAAACCCCTTTGTCATCAGTTCCAATCCATAAATTACCGTTTCCGTCATCCATTACGGCAGTTATCAATGCATTTGCTAATTCCTGCCGACCGATGTAATCCACCCATTGTTTTTGATTCGTATCATAACATTGCAAGTCTGAAACATGTGAGGCGTAAAACCAAAGCCTGTCCATCGTATCTATATAAAGGTTATATTGCAAACCGGAAGAGAGAGTTCTTTGTGTTTCCGGACGGATATATTGAGAGTTTGAATCGATGCGGGCTATTTCTCCATTCGAGAAGAGCAGATAGGCACATGAACGCCGACAAACGACCTGTTGCATTTTTTCTTTTTTAGGCAATTGAAAGGTATACAACTTATTCTTTGTAAAATCATAATGGAACAACGTATCCATCACGGTACACCACAGGTTGTGATCCTTATCGACAGTAAGATAACTCACTTCTCCCGTTATTCCATATTTATTTAAAACAGGCCGTATCTTGTTCTCCAATTTATCTTGTTCCCGATCGTAAATATAATAACTGACGGGACCCTTTATCCAAATATTGCCTGCCGCATCTTCTGCGATAGATTCAATGTCATTGTTGTAAGCTCCCAATTGAGTGGTAGTATATTTTTTGAACTGATAGCCATCGTATCGGTTCAGACCGTTGAGTGTGGCAAACCACATAAAGCCATACCGGTCACGCAGGACAGACTGTACATAATTATCCGAAATCCCGGATTTCACATCAAGATTTCTAAAGTTTAATCCGTCGTGCGCACATACAAGCCCACAGACAAAACACATCAAAATCAGGAGCAAGTTCTTTTTCATCATATTCAGTATTAGGTTTAACGCTACAAAATTATAAAAATCAAATGGGATAATAGTGGTAAACATTATCCCAAATGAGTAAAAACACTTCCCAAATTGATAAATATACAATACGGATAGCCTGGTAATCAATCGAGGAAGCCGATCTAGTTCTTTCTTCATATATTTACCAGCACAAAAAGAACCGAATTTAAATTTAATGAATAACATGAAGAATACCCTTGTAACCCTATGTCTTTCCGCAGTACTCTGCGGTGCGTGTTGTACAAAAACACAACAGCAGACATCTCCCTTTGTACAAGTTGAAAAGGGAATGTTTGTCCGTGATGGCAAACCTTATAAATATATCGGTGCCAACTTTTGGTATGGAGGCATTCTTGCTTCCGAAGGTGAAGGAGGAAATCGTGAACGCTTGGTTCAGGAACTGGATTCCTTAAAGAGTATAGGTATAGACAATTTAAGAATACTGGTAGGCAGCGACGGTGCCCGTGGAATTACCTCGAAAGTAGAGCCTACGCTCCAGACAGCACCGGGCGTTTACAACGATACCATTCTTGCCGGGCTGGACTTTCTTCTTTCTGAAATGAAAAAACGAGACATGCTGGCAGTTCTCTACCTGAACAACTCTTGGGAATGGAGTGGCGGGTACAGCCAATATCTGGAATGGGCAGGAAAAGGGAAAGCCCCCGTTCCAAGTATAGACGGATGGCCTGCATTTATGGATTATGTTAAGGAATTTCCAAACAACAAGAAGGCAAGATCACTTTTTGCCGACTATGTAAAGGATATCATCACCCGAATCAATAGGTATACAAACATAAGTTATGTGGAAGATCCCACAATCATGTCATGGCAGATAGGCAACGAACCCCGTGCGTTCTCGGGAGAAAACAAAGAGGCTTTCGCTATTTGGATGGCTGAGGTTAGTCGTTTCATCAAGTCGCTCGACCGGAATCATCTGGTCTCAACAGGTAGCGAGGGCAAACATGGCTGTGAGGAAGACCTCGCCCTGTTTGAGCGAATTCATGCTGACAAGCACATTGACTATATGAACATTCATATCTGGCCCTACAACTGGGGATGGGTGCCAGCAGACAGTTTGTTGGAAAAAGCAGAGGTAGCGCAGTTGCAATCGAAACAATACATAGACGAGCATCTGGAAATAGCACAAAAATATGGCAAACCGTTGGTCTTGGAAGAATTCGGTTATCCAAGGGACGGGTTCCGGTTTGACAAATCAGCTACAACACAGATACGAGATACCTACTATCAATACATATTCAGCCTGATAACCGATAGGACCGCGCAATCAGCCGGACTGGCCGGATGCAATTTCTGGGCATGGGGCGGATTGGCTAGCCCAAAACATCTGTATTGGCAGAGAGGAGATGACTATACGGGCGATCCGGCACAAGAGCAGCAAGGCCTGAACTCGGTATTTATGTCAGACAGTACCACTATAGCTATTATCCGTACTGCCAACCAACAGCTGAAACAACATTCATTTTAACTATTTATACCATGATCAGAAACAAAAAATTTTGGATTGCCAGCTTCGTGCTGTACCTGTGTACCGCATCCATGCTTGCACAAATCCGCGGAAATGAAATCCGCGTAGTGGTCTCGCCCGATCATTCGGACTGGACGTATCGACTGAAAGAAAAATGTACTTTCACCATTCAGGTGTACAAAGCGCAGAATGTATTGCCCGATGTGAAAGTGGACTATGAACTAGGCCCCGAGTGGTATCCCGCTGAAAAGGGTAATGAAGTACTGAAGAATGGAAAGCTGACTGTCAGCAGTAGCATGAACACCCCCGGTTTTCTTCGTTGCAAAGTGAAGGCATACATTGGCAACAAGACATACGATGGCATGGCAACCGTCGCATACGCTCCAGAATCCATCCGGGCACATGCCGTAGACCCAAGCGACTTTGACAGCTTTTGGCAAGGTGCTTTGAAAGAAGCCCGCCAGATACCTTTGTCTTCCACCATGGAACTGTTACCGTCACGCTGCACCGAAACGGTCAATGTCTATGAAATCAGTTTCCAAAACATCCGGCAAGGCTCACGTACTTTCGGTATTCTCTGCATGCCTAAAGTTTCCGGAAAGTACCCGGCACTGCTCCGTGTACCCGGTGCGGGAATACGTCCTTACTACGGCGATGTGGAGACAGCCGCCAAAGGTGCCATTACTTTAGAAATCGGTATTCATGGAATTCCGGTAACCATGCAGCAGTCTGTCTATGACGAGTTGGCATACGGGGCACTTTACAATTATCAGTACCAAAATGATGACAATCGTGACTACAGTTATTACAAGCGTGTATTTGTGGGTGCCCTGCGGGCGGTCGATTTCATAGCCTCTCTTCCCCAATACAACGGCAAGGCCTTGGGGGTAACAGGTTCCAGCCAGGGCGGTGCGTTGTCTATGGTTACAGCCGCATTGGACAAACGGGTTACGTTCTATGCCGCCATTCATCCTGCCATGTGTGACCATCGGGCACACTTGCAGAAGGTAGCCGGAGGCTGGCCGCATTATTTCTACTATTTTCCGACTCCTACCCCGCAACGAATCCAAACGGCAGATTACTATGACATGGTCAACTTCGCCCGTCGGATTACAGTGCCCGGTTGGTTCAGTTGGGGATACAACGACGATGTGTGCCCTCCTACTTCCACATACGCCGCTTACAACAGTATCACCGCTCCCAAGGAACTTCATCCCTATTTGGAAACCGGACACTATTGGTATCAAGAGCAATACGAGCAATGGAGCCAATGGCTGTGGGCGCAAATGGGATTATAAACAAGAAACATTTAAATGATAGAAAGACACAATATGAAAAGAAATCTTCAAAAAGGCATATTACTCACCAGTGCTTGTGCCGCATTTTTATTAGGCAATGTACAGCAGGCTTACGCCATTGCAGCAGATGCCATCGAAATTGTACAACAAAACAAGAAGATTACTGGTACCGTAGTTGACCAAAACGGTGAAGCGGTGATCGGTGCCAATGTAGTACAGAAAGGAACAACCAACGGAACCATTACCGACATTGACGGTAAGTTTACCTTGGAAGTACCTGCCAAAGCAGTACTGACCGTCAGCTTTATCGGATATCAATCGCAAGATATAGCTTTAAAAAGAAACGAAGCTCAGCTTACAGTTACGCTCAAAGATGATACAGAAGTATTGGATGAAGTGGTAGTGGTAGGCTACGGTACGATGAAAAAGAGGGATTTATCCGGTGCGGTATCTCAGATCAAGAGCGATGATCTGATGAAAGGAAATCCGACCGACTTGAGCCAAGGATTGGCCGGTAAGATAGCCGGTGTACAAATTAATCCCGCCGATGGTGCTCCCGGTGGTGGTGTAAGTATTCAGGTGCGTGGTACCAATTCATTCTCTACCAGTTCACAGCCCTTGTTTATTGTGGATGGGGTTCCTTTTGACGCCGGTTCCACTCCTACCAGCGATGCCAATCAGAACAACAATAACACTTCAAACCCTTTGTCGTTCATCAATCCACACGACATTCAAAGCATTGAAGTGTTGAAAGATGCTTCCGCCACAGCCATTTATGGTTCACGTGGTGCCAATGGTGTAGTTATCATTACAACCAAACGTGGTGAAGCCGGTTATGAGCAAGTGGAATTTTCAAGTAATTTTTCTTTTTCACGCATCGCCAACAAAGTGAAGGTGCTTGATGCGGCGACTTACGCCAGCTATCTGAACGAACAAGACTTAAACAGCTATAAATACGATGGCAAACCTTATACACAACTGTCTTATCCCGGAATATGGAGTTATCCTTCATTGCCCGATGGAACACTCGATTATGAGAACGGCAAATACCTGCCTTCTCCTGAAGACTACCGTAATCCCGGTTATTATACCGATGAATACGGCAATCAGACTTGGGTGGGCGGAGCAGACTGGCAAGATCTGATTTATCAGAACGGTTTTTCGCAAGAATACAATTTAAGCGTGAGCGGCGGTTCGGAAAAAGGATGGCATGCTTTCTCCGGTAACTTCCTTAGCCAAGACGGTATTATCAAAGAATCCGGTTTTACCCGTTATGCGTTGCGTGCCAATATCGGTCGCAAAATGTATAAATGGTTGGAAATGGGAATGAACATGAACTTTACCCACACCGAAACCGATTTCAGCAAAACAAATTCCAATGACTATGGTGTGATTCGTTCGTCATTGATTTTTCCACCCAATTACGACCCGACACACATGGACCAGACAGCCAATGACGAATTGAGCTGGCTGGCATCCAACCCATACGCTTACATCAATGATACAAAAGACCACTTGAAGTCCATCAATGTATTCACGTCATCGTATGTAGAAATTAAATTGTTTCCGTTCTTGAAGTTCCGTCAGAATTTAGGTATCAGTTATACCAATAATAATCGCGGTACTTACTTCGGACAGCAAACCCAAGAAGGATCGGGACAGAACGGTATCAACGGTAAAGCAGGTCAGTCGGATAATTGGTACATGGGAGTCACGACTGAATCTTTGTTTACTTTTGATAAGACTTTCGGAGTACATGGCATCAATGCCGTAGTGGGTTTCACGGCAGAGAAGACCAATTGGGGCAGCAAGTCAATGAGCGCCACCGGATTTCCCAATGACTTGACACAAGACTATGATATGAGTCTCGGTACTAAGCCCGGTAAACTGCAAAGCGACCGTGGCGATGCAGCATTGGCTTCTTTCCTCGGTCGTATCAATTACACCTTGTTGGACAAGTATATTTTTACCGCTTCATACCGTACCGACGGTTCCAGTAAGTTTACCGATGCCAACAAATGGGCCGGTTTCCTTTCAGGTGCCTTTGCATGGCGCATGAGTGAGGAGAAGTTTATCAAGGATTTAAATGTCTTCAGCAATTTAAAGTTCCGTGCTAGCTATGGTGAAACGGGTAATCAAGGTATCGGTAGCTATCGTACCCTACCCATGCTGAGTGTTGCTAACTATCCGTTTGCCGGTGGCATCAATAGCGGCTTTGCCCAAGTGGACTGGCGTGGCCCGGTAACCGATGACTTGCGTTGGGAAACAACCGCACAATACAATGTAGGTCTCGACATGGGCTTTCTGAACGGACGCATCAATTTGACGGTGGATTATTACCACAAGAAAACCCGCGACCTGTTGCAAGAGGTGAAGATTCCTTTGAGTACGGGTTTTGCCAACATGATGGTAAACAGTGGCTATGTAACGAATGAAGGTCTGGAGATTTCAGGTAAATTCCATATATTACAAAACACACCGCTGAAGTGGAATATTGACGCCAACATATCTTTCAACAAGAACCAGATTGGCGGTCTCGAAGCAGACCAGTTCGCCACTCGCTTGTGGTATAAGGCCGATGAAGTGTTCTTGCAACGCAACGGTTGTCCCATCGGTACCATATTCGGTTATGTAGAAGACGGTTTTTATGACAATCTGGCCGAAGTAATGGCCGACCCGGATCCCGCTGTTCGTGCTAAAGGACAGAAAATGATAGGCAAGATAAAGTATCGTAATTTTGATGATAATCCTGCCATCACCAATGCCGACCGTGTTATCATCGGTGATACGAATCCGGACTTTGTATATGGCATCACCAATAACTTCTCATGGAAGAACTTCACATTGAGTTTCTTCTTTCAAGGTAGCCAAGGCAACGACATCTTCAACGGTAACTTGATGGATGTGAAAATGGGCAATGTAGCCAACATTCCACAAGCCGCTTACGACACCCGTTGGACGCCTGAAACAACTGCGACTGCCAAATGGCCGAAAGCTGTATCAAGCTACGAACGCAACATGCTCATCAGCGACCGGTATGTAGAAGACGGTTCTTATCTGAAATTAAAAAATTTGAATATTGGCTATAACTGGACCAATCCTTTCAAGGGCATTAAAAATTTGAATCTTTATGCCAGCGCTACCAATCTGTTCACCATTACGGACTATAGCTGGTTCGACCCCGAAGTAAATGCCTTCGGCTCCGACGCTTCCCGCCGTGGAGTGGATATCTATTCTTATCCGAGCAGCCGGACTTATTCCATTGGAATGAAGGTCACTTTTTGATTGTGAGACATCAATTGCAAACAATAACTTAAAAGAAAAGAATAATGAAATTCAACCATATATTTCTTAGTGTCGCTCTCTCTGCTGTCTTAATGGCTGGCTTTACATCTTGCGACGATTTTTTGGCCGAAGCCCCCTACGCCTTTGTAGGTCCCGACCAGGTAGGTAATGACAATGCAGCAGTGAACCTTTGGGTGACAGGTGTGTATAGCAAATGGGCCAATGATATGTTCCGTTGGCAGAACTTCCCCCGTGTCCTAGAAATGGACTGTGACTATACAAGCGGTCCCGACTGGGCATTCAGCAATTTGGGAGCCGGCAACTTTCAGGGAGATGAAGTGGCCGATGCAGTCTGGACAGGTTGCTACAGTTTAATCAACCGGGCCAATGTAGCTTTAAACTATGTAAACCAAATTACGGGAGCGGATGAGAAGGTCAAAGTCAACGCCATCGGGGAACTGAAGTTCAACAAGGCTTTTGCCTACTTCATGTTAACTAAGGCATATGGCGACATCCCGATGTTCGATGTGGCTATCAGCGAAGGCGCTTCTTATGAACAGCCCCGCCGCCCTATTGCAGAGGTATATGCCGAAATCATCCGCTTGCTTGAAGAAGCCATTCCTGTGATGTACAAGAATACGGATGCCGATTTTCAGGAAGGGCATGTAGCGCAGGGTGCCGCAGCCGGTCTCTTGGCCAAGGTGTATGCCACAATGGCTTCCGGTTCCATGAGTGCCGGTGAAGAAATGATAGTAAAGACCGGTGCCAGCTATGAGTTCAATAACGGTGAGAAAGTGCTGGTTCTCCCAACAAACAAGACTTTCAGAAAGACACAAGTCGCCGGATATGAAAGTTTCGACACCAAAGACTGTTACACCAAAGCCGCACAATATGCCAAAGACGTGATGAACGGAAAGTATGGCAGCTATGACCTGCTTCCCTACGATGAGTTGTGGAAACGCAGCAGCTATAATAAAACAGAACACATGTTCATGCTGCAAACCTTGAACAACGACGAAGAGTACGGCAATACCATTCACCGTTGGTTCAGCGGTACGGAAAATGCCCAAGGACTGATTCAGCAAGGCCAATGGATTGGCAACCGTTATCATTGGTACACGCTGTTCGACAACAAGGATTATCGTATCACCAAAGGTGTGAAACACCGTTTCCGCTATTCATACCAAGCCAGCGACAATTATGGTTTCTATTATCCCAATACGCCTGAATACAAACTCATGGCAACCGGTTATGATGAAAACGGGAACAAGGTGGCAGAACCTGTGGCTCCCTACAACGACGGTGTGCAATATACCTTCAATGTAAGCAGCTCGACGCTAGCTTACAGCACCAAGTATTCCGATGTAACCGACCCCACCGTAGAGCGTTCGGATGCCTACTGGCCATTCCTGCGTTATGCCGATGTCGTATTGATTTATGCCGAGGCTATGTGCGAGTTGGGCAGCGGTGTAGACGGCGAAGCTATTAAAGCCCTTAATGCTATTCGCATCCGTTCAAATGCCAATCTAGCTGTCACTTCGGGCAATGGTGCCATTGATTCGAAAGTCGCTTTACGTTCGGCTATCTTTGAAGAACGTGCCAAGGAACTGGCATTGGAAGGCGACCGCCGCTGGGACTTGATTCGCTGGGGACTGTATCTGGATGTAATGAATTCCATTGGCGGAACCAACGAAGACGGTACTAAAACCAACTATGATGAAGCATCGGTAAACAAACATCGTGAAACCAAGCACTTGCTTTTCCCCATCCCGTCGGCCGAGATTTCGACCAACGATGCCATTGACAGCAACAACCCGGGCTGGAGTTAAGCACATAGAAAAAGAATTGTCGTACAATCAAAAAACAAACAGAATATGAAAAGACTGAATATAGCTGTCTGCGGGCTGATGTTTGCCGCCGCCACAGCAATGCTGGTTTCCTGCCAGGATATAGTGACTTATAATGATGGATATGATGACGGAATGACTTCAAACGGCGTTCCATCTATCTCTGCCATTTATCGTGCTGACGATACAGAAATGACTGCTCCACTTACTGGAGCAGCCTTTGAAGACATGATCAAGCTGACCGGCGAGAATCTGAGCCATGCAAGAAAGGTGATGCTTAATGATGTAGAGGTGGCACTGAGTGAAGTCTATGCTACCACCAATGCCGTCTATTTTCCGATACCCCGCACAATCCCCGGAGAAATAAACAACAAACTTTACTATGAAACGGTATCGGGAAACACTTCAGTGAACTTTACGGTCAATATTCCCGAAGTCAGTATCTCGGGATTGTATAATGAATTCGCCCTGCCGGGAAGCTCCGTCAAAGTGAACGGTGCTTACTTCGACCTCTATGGATTCGGGGGCGGTGAGGCATCCTCCACTATCACGATGAACGGAGTTGCATTGGAAGTAGATTCATTGACAGAACAATATATGTCTATTGTCATACCCGAAAATACCTCGGATAACTCTACAATCGTATTCTCTTGGGAAAGTGCGAGCGGAACAAAGACGGTTAGTGTTCCTTATCGTAATACGACCGGTATTCTTTGGGATCTGGACATGCCTGATACTTACGGCTTTTGGGCGGGAACCGAACTGATTGCTACAGGAAACGGATCCAATGAACCCACTCCTTTGAACGGTTCTTATTTCCGTGTCAAAGGCTCGTATGCCGCATGGAGTTGGAACAACTTGTTGTGCGGTGGATGTGATATCCCGGCCGAGGCCGCCGCCAACCCTTCGGACTATTGGTTTAAGTTCGAAGTAAACTCCGCCACTAGTAACCCGTTCTACGATTCCGCTTCTGCCGGTTATCTCATTCAACTGAACGGAGGACAATATGCTTGGAATCCCTCTGCTAACGGAAGTTTCAATACATATAGTAACTGGTACACCGTTCGGTTGGAACTGTCGGAAGTGGCTACCAATGGAATCAATGCCGGATGGAACAACCTTTTTTGGATTATGCAGCCCAATTCAGATTGGAACACAGATCATAGTTTTGCCAATATTCGAATCGAGAAAAAGAATAATTAAAAATCAATAGATTTATGGTAAAAATATTGAATATAAGACTTACATTATTAGCGATTTTTCTTTCTTCTTGCACTTTGGAAGCAACAAATTTATCTACCAAAGAAGTCTTGGAAGAAACATCAACTCCTATTCTCTGCACTCCTACGCCTTCTAAGCAAGCTATAAAGGTTTTCAATTACCTTCATGAAATTCAAGGGAAAAAGAGTTTGTCTGCTGCTATGGCAAACGTGAACTGGAATGTTAATGAAGCAGAATGGGTGTATAAACATACAGGAAAATATCCGGCAGTCAACGGTTTTGACTATGCGCATCTATACACTTCGCCTTGTAGCTGGATTGACTATACAGACATAAGTGTTGTAGAAAAATGGTGGAAACAACGTGGACTTGTCACAGCGGCTTGGCATTGGAATGTACCTAAAAATCAAGGGAACAACAAAGAATACGCCTTTTATACTCCTGGAAAAGGACAGGGACAGCCTGAAACTGATTTCGATATAACAAAAGCCACAATAGAAGGTACGTATGAATATAAGATCGTGATGGCTGATTTGAATCAAATAGCTTATTGCCTCCAGTTATTGCAAAAGAAAAGGATACCTGTTCTTTGGAGGCCTTTGCATGAAGCGTCTGGAGGATGGTTCTGGTGGGGGGCAAAAGGACCTGAACCTTATAAAAAATTGTGGCGGTTAATGTTTCAGTTTTTTCAAGAAAAGGGACTGGACAATTTGATTTGGATTTGGACAAGTGAAGGAAATGATCCGGACTGGTATCCAGGAGATGAATATGTGGATATTATAGGAAGGGACATTTATAATTGGACAGACGCGTCGCAATTGGCTTCGGCGTATCTTAAACTGACAGAGTCTTATCCCAAGAAGATTGTCATATTAAGTGAATGTGGAGGCGTTTCGAAAATGAGTAATCAATGGAGAGCTGGAGCTAAATGGGGGTGTTTTATGCCATGGTATGACTACAATAGAACAAAGAACATTCATGATGAAGATTTTAAAAAGCCCCAACATATTTTTGCGAATAAAGATTGGTGGAAAGATGCTTGGCAGCAGGATTATATTTTATCGCGCGATGAATTACCTTCTTTTAAATAAAGGAAATATACCATGAAGAATATTTATTATAAAATAATCTGTATGATATGTGTAGTTGGAATGGCTGCATGTTCTGCGTCGGAAAAGCAAGGAGCTAAGACGGACGAAGCACGAGCATTACTTAAAACTTTAAAGACCGTTTCTCTGCAGAACCATTTCCTGTTCGGGCATCACGACGACCCTGTATATGGTATCGGTTGGAACGGAGACGAGAACCGCAGTGATGTGAAGAGCGTATGCGGAGATTACCCCGCCATAATGTCCTTCGACTTAGGTCGTATTGAACTGGGCGGTGACAAGAATCTGGACAATGTACCCATAGAGCGCCTTCGCCGCGAAATCATTGCGCAGTATGAACGTGGCGGCATGGTGTCGCTCAGCTGGCATACGGACAATCCTGTTACAGGGAAGGACGCTTGGGATGTAAGTGACTCTACCGTTGTAGCCTCGGTTCTGCCAGGAGGAACGCAACATGATAAATTCATGGGCTGGATGGGCACAGTGGCCGATTTCATGAACTCGCTCATCACAAGCGACGGACGGAAGGTGCCTGTTCTGTTCCGTCCGTGGCACGAACATACGGGAAGCTGGTTCTGGTGGGGGCAGGCCCTGTGCAGCACCACCGAATACAAAGCCTTGTGGCGCATGACCTATGAATTCATGCAGCAGAAAGGTGTGAAACATTTGCTTTATGCCTATTCACCGGGCACGGAGCCAAACAATACCGCCGAATACCTAGAACGTTATCCTGGAGATGACATCATCGACCTGATAGGTTTCGACACGTACCAGTTCAACCGCCGAGAATACCTGAACAATATGGAAAAGGCGCTGACCATACTGACAGAAGTAGGACAATCGCACGATAAGCCGACCGCCATTACCGAAACGGGATACGAAGCTGTGCCCGACTCTACCTGGTGGACGGAAACGCTGATGCCGGTTATTAGTAAATATCCCATAAGTTACGTATTGGTGTGGCGCAACGCACATGAACGCCCCAACCATTACTATGCTCCTTACCCCGGACAAACTTCGGCCAGTGACTTCGTGAAGTTCTACGCCGACCCACGCACACTGTTCGTCCGTGATATGAAAACAAAGAAATAACAACCCTTTAAATAAACGATAAGATATGAATTTTGGAAATAAAGTAAAACAATTATTCGATGAGCACGAAGTGTTGCTCTCACGTCATAACGAACCGCAAGAAAAAGGAAACGGCATTATCACCCGTTATAAGCATCCGATACTGACCGCCGCACACACGCCCGTGTTCTGGCGTTATGATTTGGACGAGAAGACCAACCCCTACCTGATGGAACGCATCGGAATGAATGCTACCATGAATTCAGGCGCCATCAAGTGGAATGGAAAGTATGTGTTGGTGGTACGCGTGGAGGGAGCCGACCGCAAGTCTTTCTTTGCCGTAGCCGAAAGTCCCAACGGTATTGACAACTTCCGTTTTTGGGACTATCCCGTCACGATGCCCGAAGATATAATTCCTGCCACCAACATTTATGATATGCGTCTCACGGCGCACGAAGACGGCTGGATATACGGTATCTTCTGTGCCGAACGCCACGATCAGTCCGCCCCTGCAGGCGACTTGTCATCGGCTAACCACCCCCCCCCCCTCCCCCCCCCACGCGGTGATGGGATG